>Ga0316603_10000051_pt1 | contig 127838 bp, 128 predicted proteins | sample OWC_soil_day10_n_FD_207649 | JGI IMG/M metagenome (GOLD analysis project Ga0316603, IMG submission 207649) | Wetland soil microbial communities from Old Woman Creek delta, Ohio, United States - OWC_soil_day10_noCT | ecosystem: Environmental > Terrestrial > Soil > Wetlands | place: USA: Ohio...
ACCGTCTCCTCGCCAAAACGGCGATTCGCCAGCAAGCCGGGCGCCTGGAAAGCCCGCGCAACAGAAAGTTGAGGATTGGACGTCAGCACGTCAGTTTATGTTCGATGAGTTGTGTGGAATCGTATGCTTTTAACCCACTCTACTTCTGACCGCTGCTAAAAATGGGGGGATTACCAGCAAGGCTATCACTTATCCCACTGTCCGATTTTCCGGGGCCGCCTCTGCTTATCGTATAGATGCATGAGCCGAACCGCGCTTAATCCTTAATATCGCTGGTACTCGCCAAGTAGCAATAGATCGGTAAAGCACTGTGTACAATATGCAGAAAAGCAAAGTGCTTACGATAAGAACGCTATGCTGCCTCCAAGCAAGAATCGCAACTAAAGAGAAGATTCCGCTAAAAATCCATAGATACAGACAGACCATACTATTACGTTTAGTCTTAAGTATGGGGTTGGTGGTCCCAACATTAAGGCGAATCAGCCGGCAGAAAATAAGCTGGTGAAGATGCATCGCGTCCGGGTGACCTGGGTGCTCGTTTCGTTTGATCTTGCGCCGATAAACCGAAAACAGAGTTTCGAATACTGGATAGATCATCAGCAGCATTGGGAACCATACTGAAACCTCGGGGTGTCGTGTTAGTAAGAGCACAGACATTTCCGAAAGCCAAAAGCCAAGCAGATATGCTCCGCCGTCACCAAGAAAAATCTTTCCACTGGGCCAGTTCCATACCAGGAAGCCGAGTAAAGCACCAACCATGGCGAGATTTGCCGTGAGCAAAAAGCTGTCGCCCACCTGAGCTGAAACAAACGCAAGAGCTATTGAAACAATAGCTCCAAAGCCAGCAGCTAAGCCGTTGTAGCCGTCAATGATATTAATAGCGTTGGTTGCGCCGGCAACGGCAAAGATGGTAAATGTGATCGCAAAAGGCGCCCATTGCATTAGATGATCCAGGCCAGGGACATCGACGCGGCTAAGGGATGCACCCAGGAGCCAAGCGCCAAAGCCAGCAGACAACATGGTCAGTACGAGACGTTGAAGGACTCCTACTTTCTTCGTAATATCCTCTGTCAGTCCTCCCAAGAAGGCTGGCATTGCAGCGAGGATCAGGAGTCCGAATTCCCGGTCTGGAAAGTGTTGCGGCAGTGCGCTCAGAACCGCGCTACTGACCAGTAATCCTATAATCAGCGCTAAACCTCCAATTCGGGGGGTCGGCAGCGCATGGAATTTTTGCGGCCCAGCGTCGGTTGAATCGTGCGAAAGGTGTGCGTGCACATGCTCGTAGCGGACGATCAGGTAACACACCAGTTTGGCGACCAACTGGGCAAATATAAGAACAAGAAAAGCATAACCAATGCTCTCCGGGTCGACCCAGCCTTTCTTTGGCGTAAAGAAAGGCCGCTCGATATCTGGGGCAAAGCACTTGATACCCATTCCTGTGCTGTGGCGCTGGCTCTCTTCACAGGCAACCAAGGCTGTAGCAGTGTTGGATGCGGAATAGGTGACGACCCCATCCGGCAAGTGAGCACTGGGCAGGGAAATCGGCTGGTTGCTCAGCACGCGCTGTTGAACAGCGGAAAGATTGGTAACGCACTGTTTGGTTTTGACTCTGCAGGTTGGACAGGCACCCAGTACAGCGGTGCTCAGACGAGCAAGAGTTGTTTCGCAAGATCGGACGTCTTCATGGGCGCGGAGCAGGAAATCCATGGAAATCGGCCCCGGCACTTCCATAGTCAGTTGCGGGTAATAGTTGGTGGACCGACTGAGGAACATTGCAGCAATGGCGATGGAGAACATCATAATGAACCATGCCAGTGGGGATATTTTGTGTCGCTGCATATTATTATCCAATGTGTTGCCGCAGAATCCAATTATCAAGCAAAGGCTCGATGTTTTAGGATAGTGCTACGTATAAAAGCAATTAGTGTGCCCATCATGACCCCTACTAATAGACCCAGTACCGTGATCAGTTGGCGCTTGGGCCGGATATAGGCGTTTTCATTCATCAGTGCGGCAGGGTCAATAACTATAAAAGCAAATTGTTCCTGCACATTGGCCATCATTTTGCTCTTTATCTGGCTTTCCATTACCTTGAATATGGCCTGCTGCACTTCAACGACACTGGTCTTTTTCAGTTCGCTTTCCAGATAATTGACGCTTAATTCGGTTTCTGCAATTGCTTTTTGGCGCAAGTGGTCGTTGGCTCGTTTAACAATTTCGTTGGCCCATTCCACTGCTTGTTCCCGATTTTTCCATTCAATAGTAATGGTGATCAAGCCTGTTTTCTTGTCGGAGGTTACCGAAAGAACTTTCTTGGAAAATAGTTGATGAGCATCCCAGAGGGTTGGAATTTTGCTCTTGTCCTCAACCGCCCAATCATTTCTAGTAATATCCCATTGGTTCGGGTAGAGCACTGGCAGGAGGTTTTTCTCCTTGATGAAGTTTTCAATAAAAATTCGGGATTTCAGATAGGCAATAGCCGTTTCTTTGTTGCTTCCACCGGAGCTGGCATTAACACCAGCCAGTTCAGCTATGCCTCCCAATTGGCCAGCTAAGGCTGCTAAGCCGCTGTTGCCTTTTCCTTCTTCAGCTGGGGCTACCAGGACATCGGCTTGGTAGACAGGAGTCATCATAAAAGCAATCGTGGCTGCTGTGGCAAGACATAGCAGGGTGGTGACCACTATCGTCCACTTGAACTCAACCAAGGTTCTCCACAACTCGATGAGATCTATTTCGTTGTCGGTCGCGGCTAGAGTCTGTATATCCGGGGATGGGGGAAAGGATGGCGAGTTCATTGGTTGGGCTGCAATCTTGGGCTAGTTGCTGAGTCGAAAAATTCTATTGGAATTATATGCTACCTAACAGCGGGGTCAGTCGCGATATGGTCTAGGGGGGTAGCATGATCGTTCTAGTTCAGGAGTTGATCCCAGTCACGCATCAAAGCGTCGGGGCCGGAGTCCTTGACGATGGGGTAAAGCCGCTTACCAATATTCAGCCGCTGGCCGCCGTCACGAGTCAAAGGGCGCCACAGCATGCCGATGTTGCTCCGACTCGAGTATAGGGACAGCATATCGAGCGGGATGGAGATATAGAAACCTTTGTCGAAGGAGCCTTCTCCGAACTGCTGGGCAGACACATTGGTTTTCGTCGCGAAAATGCCAAAGACTGACCCATTGTCGAAGCGCCGTGAAAGATCAACCGTTACTCCGGTATCTTTGGCTAGATAGCGTCCCACGCTGATTTGCGCCAAGGTGTTATAGAAGGGGAGGTGATAATACAGGTCTACGTGGCCCGTGGTAGTCTGGTAGTCGCGAAAGGAAAAGCGCTCGTCAAAACCACGTTGGCGGACTTGATTGATATCTGCCCCGACCGCCCAGCGCTTGTCGAATGGTTTGTAGAGAATTTCGCTTCCCGCACCACCAAACATTTCCTCAAACAGCCCGCCTGATACCCGACCATACCAGTTGGAGCCAAGATTCGTCACATAGTCCGCCTGGAGGCGAGTGATGCCGTTCTTGCCCTGCTTGAGATAGTCCTTGATATCGCTTCGCACGTGGGGCAGTTTGCTGTCCGACGCAAGCTTGAGGTCGGCAAAGTTGTTATAGATATTGAATCCAAGGCTACTGCTCACGCTCAACTGACGCGTAATCTGTAGTTCACTATCAAGCCGCAGAAGGATTTGGTAGAAGTAAGGATTGTCCGGGCCGCCGATGTGTTGACGCAGCGCGGGCGACCAGTTCCACGTGAATGCGGGATACCTGTTTCGATTCTTGGAAGTGCGCTGAAAATCAAGAGAGTTCGGCGCTTGGATTCTTGTGTTAACTGCAATTTCCTCAGTACTGCCGTCGAAGCGTTCTGCATTTTGCAGGTCCTTGCGCAGGAGCGTCACCCGGTTGGTCTCGAGCCCTTTTTCTAGGCTGATGTAGGTGAGTTCCTCTACTTCAGGCGGTACCTCGTTCGCCATGATGCGTGCGGCACGGCCAATGGCCCGGGGCGTCGCCCGGAAAGTATTTTGCGATACTCTGATGGTGGCTTGTTGGCAGCTAACCAGCACGCCGTCAACCTGATAATTCTTGGCTTCCAGTGCTTGTATCAAGCTGGATGAAACGTCGTCTTTCGGTCTGCTTCTGGCCTGCCGATTCATTTCCTCGATATCGGCCGTAAGATCACGTGGCTTCAGTTTTTCCGGTGGCTCATCGAGTTTCGGCATGCCTGTGGATTTGTGGAGATTTCCGCGGAAAGCTAGTTGTGCCATGAGCGTGTTGCCGCGTTCGATCCCTACGGTGAAATCCAACCAATCGCCATAGCTGTAGGTAAGTCCGACGTTGATGGGGGAGGCCGTTTTCTGATTGTTGTTCAGTCCTTCCGATTGATAGTTGTTGCCATCCAGCTCAAGTTTGACGGTCAGGCTGGGAATAGGAGTATGGTACGAAATGCCGCCAATGATGGATGCGCGCTCCCCCTGGAAGTAAGCCCCCGATGTTGTACCCCCCTGTCCGAAATTGTTTGTACGCGGTCTCTTAAATCGGCTCGATATCCAGCCTAAGGGATTGGCAATCTGGCCCCGGGTACCCAGGTTGCCCCAACCGATGCCCAAGGTAAAGTCGAGGTCGTAATAGCGACGGCTGAGGATGAGGTATTCGCCTGAAAAGAGCCCTGTGCCCCCGAAATCTCTCAAGCCAAGGGCCACCTGTGGAAAACCGGCGGACTCCTCGTGTAGCCGGAGCTTAAGATCGGTGCCACGGTCTTTATATTTTTGGTCTCCCGAGAAGTCGGCAGGACCATAGAGACGATTTTGAATTGTGGTGTAGCGCACTACTGCTTCCGCCCACGGCAGTGGCTGCATCGTAACGGCATTTCTAAAGTAGGGAGAAACCCGGCCGGTCGCAAAAGAAAATTCCCCTTCCGGCGCAAATCGCGCCGTAGGCATTTGCAGAAGGCCCACCCCGCCGAAATCCGAAATCATGTCAAAGCGCGGTTGCGCTTCGTCGGAGCCCAGGGCGAACACTGGACCAATAATGCAGAGCCAAACGAGCAGGAAGGCACCATGCTTTCCTGCTCGTTTGGCCGACAGACAGCCTGCTCGTCCGAGCCTATGCATCCCGCGATTTCGCCTGACTTTTGGTTTAGTTTCTGCTGATTACGGCGAGAGAGGCGGCGCTCAGAGCCAAGTCCTTGAGCACCTGCAACGAAATCATCATGATGTCGGTGTTGGTGGTTGGGAGCGCCTCGCGGGAAACGTAAATGACGCTACCCGGCGGAAGCAGCTTGGGCTGGAAGTTCCAAGAGGATATCTTCAATGGCTCGGCGCTGCCGTTGGGCAGGATGGCATAGATACGCCCTTCGTCTGCCAAACGGCTCAAGCCCCCGACGGCAGCGATATAGTCGGACGCCTTCTTGCCGGACTGGAATTGCACTGCGCCCGGGTTGAGCACCTCGCCCATCACGATGATACTGCTCGGACGCCGAGGAACATGAATTTCGTCGCCAGCCTCCAGGACTACGTCCAGTTCGGGGCGAACCTGCAAGACCGTGGGGTCAACCTCCACCACCATTCGACCGGAAGGGTCAATGGTCTTGAGTTGATTCACGAGGTTGGTGATCAGCGGTGCCGCGCTCGATTCTGTCCCTACAGAACCCAGCGGGCGTTGGCGGGTCATGGCGAAGATGATGGAATCCTGTAATTCCCGCGCAGCTTTTTGGTAATACTGTTTTTTCTCCTCCTTGATGCTTTGGCGCAGGAAGATGGTGCCGTAAGGATAGGCCGCCTGAGTTATACCGCCAGCACGGGCCATAAGCTCAGAGAGCCTTTCGCCGCGGCGAATCTCGTAAGCGCCAGGGTGAGCGAATTCACCGCTGAGGCGAACCAGTCCGGTCTCCTGGTCAGTGAAACGCTTGCGCACCAGGACAATGTTACCGGGCTGCAAAGTGATTTTGCTGAGTTGATCCTGGTGTCCGACCAGTTCGCGTTTAACAGCTGCCTTGCCGGACTTGTTTGTGACCTGATGGGATATCTCAATGCCTTTAAGATCTGCTTCCCGGGTGAGACCGCCGCGAGCGTTAAGGGCCACGTCCAGGGGTAGGCCGGCAGCGGTCGGCAAGATGCCGGGTTGTTTCACCTCGCCACGGACAGTGATGGCGTTTTCCAGCACAAAACTCAGCAATGAGGGATTTTCGTCGAAAAGCAGCGGGCACTCTTGGGTTTTGACTAGCCGAATCTTGCCGGTGTCGGTGCCGGAAGAAAGGATGGCTGTACGGAAGCGATCCATCCCTTCGCGTTGGATGATATCCGATAGCTCTACCAAGCCCTGGCAGCGCAGATTCTTGCGAACTTCTCTTTGCTGAACCTGAGTGCTCGAATTGTCTTGTGTCTTTTCCTGGGTTTGTAACTGGGCCTGGATCCTGTTGGCTTGTTCTTGTGCGCCGCCGGCGATGTCGAAATTGCCACGGTTGGCGTGGTCATCCTGCTGCTTGAGGTCGAGGGGTTCCGAAGATAGGGAACCGCCTAGTTGATAAGCGGTGGTCGGAGGCAGTCGGCCGGCAAGAATGAATTGGACGTTGGCCGAAGACAGGAAGTCTACATCGGTCTGACTTAGAACTAGGACCCGGTCTTCTGGACGCAGCGGCTCATTCTGCTTCCCGCGGATCACGTTCAGGAGGTTGACCGCGGATAAATTGCGTAGACCGGTAGCTTCATCAGTCCTCTCAATGACAGCAAAGGAGCGGTAAGCATCCCGCTTCAAGGCTCCGAACGAGTGGATGAGCATGCCAAGGTGCATTCCCTCCTTCCACTCATAGGTCCCTGGGCGTTCCACGCTGCCGGCCAAGGTCACGCTGTTTTCCCAGCGGGCCAGAACAGAAGGAATATTGACTACGTCGCCATTGCGCAATTCGAACTTGCGTGCATTGGACGCGACAAGAGACACGTCCATTGTCTGACGCTTTCCGTCAGTGCCAATGCGGTCGATTTTGGCCGTAAGCGGATGTGCTGTCGGCAAAAGGCCGCCCGCCAACTGAATTAGGTCATCAGCAGTTTTTTCCGACAGGAGTTCATAGATGGCTGGGCGTAGCACATCACCGGAAATGGCAGCGCGCTCGCCTACAGCGGGAACAAAAATCGTATCCCCGGATTGAAGGCGAATATCCCCTTTATTGCCACCGGAGAGCATGGCGTCGTAAAGATCGAGTCGAGCTACGACCTTGCCTTGGCGGCGAATCTCGATTTTACGCATAGAGCCGGTAAGTTTGATCCCGCCACCCACCAGCAGGGAATTGACCACGGTGGTCAAGGCGTCGACCGTGTAGGCACCGGGGTTGTTCACGTCCCCCATCAGGAAGACCTGGATCGAGCGCAGGGGGCCCATGGTGACGGTGGCGTCGACGCCGATCTTTTGCTTGGCGATACGATCAAGCAAGACTTTGCCCATGGCTTCGAAAGACATGCCGGCAACGGTGATGGGGCCAATGTCCGGCAGTGTCACGCTGCCGTTGCGTTCAACCGGAAGTTGGTAAAGGCGATTCTCCTTGCCGAACATGCGGAGTTCGACGATGTCTCCGACGCCGATGATGTAATCGGCAGGAACCGGCATGTCAGATGGCGGAGTAAGAGTGGTGGATCCGGCAGCGAAGAGCCGCTCGCCGAAAGGGCGCAATTCTTCCAGTGGTGTCCTGGGTGCAGTGGACTGGTTGCGACGGTTACTGAAGGCTGGGTCCCGCGACTCGCCCTGGAGTACGAAGCCCGGTGTCGGCTCCTTGAAAAATCGCTCAAGTCTATCCTGCTTGTTGATGTCCTCGGCAGAGTATTGCCTCTCGGCAGAAAGCTGCCGGTTTGCCTGGCGGGAGATCCCCAGAGGCTGTCCGATGAGTTGTCCGTTGGTACCCTGAACGGTGTTAAGGGCAGCGTTTCTCAGCTCCGGCGGTAGAGTCCGGGGATCCATGGACTGGCTCCAGGCCGATTGAACCAGGGTGGCAAGGCTAATCATGACGGTGGTGCGAAGGGGGCTTCTGAGCAGTGACATGGCTTGAGATTTTTAGGGGTTCCGATGCCGTTGGATCGTGTCGATGGGCGAGGAGGTTTGCTTGCAAATAGCTTTAAATTATACACTGTACAACTTGTCCGTCATGAGAAAACACCGGCATGGATCGTCGTAATTTTTTGAGCCTATTGGTGGCTTCGGCCACATTGGGTGGGTGCGCCAACAGCATTGTGGGCAGGACGCTGGTGAAGGCCGCGGAAACGTCTTTTGGTTCTTCGTCGGCTTTCAATCCTGATTATCCGGACAAGCTGCCTTACGCTTCGCTGGCGGTGATGACAAAGAGCACTCCGCAGGCACTCTTGATTCTGGCGAAGGCCGAAGGCGGCGAATTGCACTGGATGTCATCGGACCGAGGGGTTTTGGTAACCCGGAATGGGCGTCTGGTCCGGACGGTAGGACTTCCAGAGAATCTTCTTTACACGGATTTCTTGAAGAATGACTTTTTTGAGGCTGGCCATTTGCCTCATGCAGAGGCATCGTCGGTGAAACGCCTTGTGGATATGGCGCCCGGGAACCGCTATGGGATATTGGTGGAATCGACGCTCACCCGCGTAAGGCAAGAAAAGATACGTATAGGCCGGCATGAGTATGACGTCATGCAATTTGTCGAGTATTGCGTCGCACCCCAATTGTCTTGGGAATATGCGAATACCTACTGGGTGGACGCCCAGGGAATGATGTGGCGCAGCATTCAGCATGTCGTGCCGGGCATGGAGCCCGTGGAGATCGAGGTCACCAAGCCATTCAGGGCGTAGTATCAACGCCGTTCGTTGATGAATTAAGAGGGTAATCCTCACGTTTTTAGCAGCGGTCAGAAGTGGGGTGGGTTAAGACCATCTATCAAAACCGGCTTACAGAACTGACGATCGAGGCGCTTGCCTGGGAGAGTAAGAACCTCTAGCAAAACCGTTGTACGAATCGCCAAGCGATGACGGCGCAGGCGAGGTTGAGGAAGCCGAGATGGATGTCGGCGCGCTTCTCATAACGGATGCGCAGCCGGCGGAAGGCATGCAGCCAGGCCATGGAGCGTTTGACGACCCAGCAGTATCGGCTCAGCCGCTCTTTGGATTCGATGCCGCGGCGGGCGGTACGAGGGCTGATGCCCCGCCTATGCAGGTATTCGCGGTAAGAAGGAAAGTCGTATCCCTTGTCGGCGTGCAGCTTGACCAGTCGGCAGCGCAGCCGTCCGCGTTGGCCCGAGACCGCTGGCGCTGCCGCCAGGAGCGGGATGAAATGCTGGGAATCGTGGTCGTTAGCGCCGGAGATCCGGACGGCCAGCGGCAGACCGCGCCCATCAACGAGCAGGTGATGCTTGCTGCCGTGCTTGGCCCGGTGGGTGGGATTGGGGCCGATGCCTTCGCGGCCGAGGGGGGTACGCTGGAAGCGTCGAGACTGCAGTGGTTCCAGTCGATCTGCCCGGCCTGATGCAGGCGTTTCAGAAAATGCTGGTGCAAGCGCTCCCAGACCCCGGCGGCTTGCCATTCCCGCAGCCGCTGCCACGGCTCATTTCCTGCAGCAGATATTCCTACTGGATGCCGGTCTTGAGCACGAACAACATCCCGGTCGGAGCTGCTCGATCCGGCACCCGCGGCCGCCTGCCCAATTCCGAAACCTCGTGTTCCGGCAGCAGCGGCTCTATCTCCGCCCACAATTCATCAGAAACCAGCGCCCGAGCTATGATCCAGCTCCCACGACAATACCTTTCATCTTAGGCAATTGCCTTCGCCGTCAGTTCTTCAGTCCGGTTTTGATAGGACCTGTAAATCCAAAACAAGAAAGCCGGCATAAGCCGGCTTTCTTGTTTGGATCCAGTACGAATTATTGGGTCTGGGAACCCGTCGTGGTGCCGGTACCATTGTCTTCGTTCGCAGCAGCAACGGCGACAGCGGCAGCCACGGCTACGCCAATACCAATGGCGGCACCGGTAGTGATGCCTCCGACCGCGGCACCGGTAGCGGCGCCGCCGCCAGCCGCGCCGCCACCAGCAGCGCCAGCACCTTGCTGTTGCTGTTGAGCGGTTGCGATGCCGACAGAGGCAAGTGCGAGAAGGGATGCGAGGAGGATGCTGGTGACTTTTTTCATATTGGTGGCTCCAGTTATAAATTTGAGTGTTGCCTATGATAAGCAGTTGATGGTTGCTGTCAATATATTATGCTACAAAAATTATGCGCTTTGCGTTTCTGTGTGAGGCGTGTGGCGACGTGGCGTGATAGCATTGGCCGTTTATTCGAGATAATTCCTCAGAGTTCGTTCCATGGCCTTTCCAGATCAGGTATTGCACCCCGTAGTTTGCGGGGTTTTGATTGCAGCTTCTTGTACATGTAGTGCGGAACAACAGCTTTGGGGGCGGGTGGCGGAAGGCAATCTGGCCGTCTACTGGGCACGAGGAGGGGTTGGTGTAGAGGACGACGACTTGCTTGTTGGTCCTGTCGTGCAGCGCGCTTCGGCATACGAAGGCGACGAAGTGCCTGGGGTACAAGAATTAGTGCCTGAGATGTCCGTTGCGCAGAAAGCGGTTGAGTCAAGGGCGGCTACAAACGCGGATATCCTCGAAAAGGCGGAAGTTTATGCGCAAAACCAGCCGATTCTATCGGCGGTTGCATCAGAAGAGGTGCGTGAACCAACTAATCCTTCGCGGGCAGCAAAAGTAGATATCGGCCTCGCTTCGAAACCTGAGGAGGGCAATCAAAAGCCGGTATATGCGCAAATCGAGTCGGATGCGCCCCCTGTGGCGTCGCAAATGGCAAAGGGCGGCATCATCGAACGCGATGAACCGGTCCTGAGCGGCAATATCCCGCTCAAGTTGGGCTTGGGGCTTGGCGCGGTATTGCTCAGTTCCTCCCTGGATAAGTCAGGGGATCGCTTTGGCCGCGACCATGGCGACCATGGATTTGCCAAGAAGCTTTCCAATGTCGGCAATGCCTTGCCTCTGGTAGCTTTGGGGGGCGCCAGCTTGGCGGTCTTGACCGCCGAAGATCCGCGTCTCGCCCGAACCGGTCTCGCTGCAGTGGAGGCTGGCGGAGGAGCGGTCCTGGGGAGCCTGGGCTTGAAATATGTTATTGGCCGTAGCCGGCCGGAGGCTGGCATGGGGTCCAGCGACTTCCATCCTTTCAGCGCCAACAACGGCAATTCCTCCATGCCATCGATCCATACGGCGGCAATGTGGGGCGCCGTGACGCCCTTTGCCAAGGAATACGATATGCCCTGGCTCTATGGTGTGGCCGCCTTGACCAACTATGCCCGGGTCGCCCAGCGTAAGCATTGGGTTTCCGATACGGTCGCCGGCAGTCTGCTGGGGTACTTGGCTGGCGACATCGCCTGGCGCTGGAACCGCTCGGCCGCCGGCATCGGCTCGCAAGTCTATGTCACCCCCAATGGGGTTGGAATGAGCTGGCCTCTGCGTTAATGAAAGGGCAACAGTTCCATCGCCGCCTGGGGTTCGCACTGGCAGGCTGGGTGGAGGGGTTCCGCGGGGAGAATAGTTTTCGGACCCAGGTGGCGGCGGCTGCCCTTGCGGTCCTCGCCACCGCAGCGCTGCGGCCGCCACTGGTCTGGTGGGCCTTGGTGGTTGTTTCGATCGCGCTGGTGCTCGCCGCCGAACTCTTCAATACGGCCCTGGAGCGAATTATCGACGGCCTTCATCCGGACAAGGCCGAGTTCATTCGGCAGGCCAAGGATTGTGCCGCTGGCGCGGTCCTTGTCTTCAGCGTGGCGTCTGTCGTTGTCTTCTGCTTGATGCTTCTTGCTGCCTGGCGTGCCTAATGGCCCGATGACTCTTCTGCGGCTTGAATCTGCCAGCACAGGTCGCTGCCCTGGAGAGCCAGGGGCTCCAGGCCGTGGTCCGTGACTCGTTGGACGAGGCCGTGGCGGGTGTAGCGGGCAATATAGCCGCCAGTAGGCAATTTGGCGAAGAACAACTTGCCGGAAACGATGGCGTCGATAATCTGGTCTCGGGATAGCATGCAAACATCCCGGCGGTGGCGGTTGCCGCTATTCATGGATCAGACCCCATCCTTCATCGTGTGTTCCTTGGCGAAGGCCTTCACGGGGACTGCGTCAAAACCCCGTAAATCAACACGTGACGACGCAGTTCGCCATCATAAGAGGCTGGTACGATCGCCAACGGGTACGCGTCGACGGTGGCATTCCGTGCTTTGAGCCAGTCCCGGGCGGCGGCATGGGCGCGGTCGAAGCTTTCAAACAATCCGGAAAGGCCTGGATCTCGCACTGGCAGGAAGGTGCCCGAGGTACGGTCCAGGAGTGTGTCGGTATCCAGTCGTTGTACTGCGTAGCCCATGCCGGCCCTGGGTAAGGGGAGGTCATCCAGGGAAAAGCGGTCGCCGAAGGTATCCTCGCCATGGACCAAGCGGGGCAGGGCTGTCTGTCCCGTCAGCATGGCGGCAAGGTGGGCGTGTAGCTGTTTTCGGAACGGCTCTCCCGCGGCCGTGTCTAGTTCCGGCAGAAGTTCGGCAAGACGCTGGGTGGCGGTGGTGGCCGCCTCGTCCAGGGCGACGGCGACGACGTGATCGTCGAGAAAAAACGGGTGGCGAATCATGCCCCATTTAACCACAGCCCGTGGGGTAGGGGGCTGGCATGCTAGAATAGCTGGCTGTAACAATAATTCGACGGAAGTGTCATGTTCGGACGGCTGATGCCCAAGGAGGGCAAGTATTTCGAGTTGTTCAACGCTCACGCGGAACAGATCGTACTAGGTGGGCAGGCGCTGGTCTCCCTGATTCAATCCCTGATCGACAACGAGCCGGAGCAGGCCGCCAAGTCTGCCGAAGAAATCGACGCCTTCGAGACCCGCGCCGACCACATCACTCACGAAACGGTCGCGGCGCTGCATACTTCCTTCATCACGCCTTTCGACCGTGACGAGATTCACCAACTCATCAGCGGCATGGATGACATCCTGGACCTGACCCAGGATGTGGCCGAGTCCATGAATCTGTACGATATCCGCCAGGTAACGGCGGAGGCCAAGCAGTTGGCCGACATCGTGCTTTCCTGCTGCCACCGGGTGCAGGCGGCGGTCAGCCAGCTGCATTCCATGGACAATGCGCCGACCATTCTCAAGAACTGCCAGGAGATCGACCATCTCGAGTCCGACGCAGATCGCATCATGCGGGAAGCCATGTCCAAGCTCTTCCGGGAAGAACAGGACGTGCGCCAGGTGATCAAGCTCAAGGCCATTTACGAACTCCTAGAATCGGTCACCGACCGTTGCGAGGATGTCGCCAACACCATCGAAGGCATCGTCCTCGAAAACTCCTGATTGAGGCCTTCGTCCAGGTATGGAAAATCTCCACATTGGGCTGGGAGTCATCACCCTGCTGGTGATCGTGGCCCTGTTGTTCGACTTCATGAACGGCTTTCATGATGCCGCCAACTCCATTGCCACCATCGTCTCGACCCGGGTTCTGAAGCCCCATCAGGCCGTCCTGTGGGCATCGGCCTTCAATTTCATCGCCTTCTTCATTTTCCAGCTCAAGGTGGCGACCACCATCGGCAAGGGCACCATCGACCCGGCCATCGTGGACCACTACATCGTCTTCGGCGCCCTGGTCGGAGCCATTATCTGGAATATCGTCACCTGGTATTACGGAATTCCTTCTTCCTCGTCCCACGCGCTCATTGGCGGCCTGGTCGGAGCGGCCCTGGCCAAGATCGGGCCGTCCGGGTTGATCTGGAGCGGCGTGGGAAAGATCGTTGCCTTCATTTTCATCGCGCCGGTGCTCGGGTTCATCATCGGCGGCCTGCTCATGGTGATCGTCTCCTGGATTTGCAGGGATGTGGCGCCACGCCGGGTAGACAAGGTCTTCCGGCGTTTCCAGCTACTGTCGGCAGCGGCCTACAGCCTCGGCCATGGCGGCAACGACGCCCAGAAAACCGTGGGCATCATCTGGATGCTGCTTATCGCCGCCGGGATGTCCAACGCGAACAGCAGCGTGCCCAACTGGGTGGTTTTCTCCTGCTACTCGGCCATGGGGCTTGGCACCTTGTTCGGGGGGTGGCGCATCGTCAAGACCATGGGCAACCGCATTACCAAGCTCAACCAGGCCCGCGGCTTCTGTGCCAACAGCGGCGGGGCGATCACGCTTTTCCTGGCGACGGCCCTCGGGGTCCCGGTCTCCACTACCCATACCATCACCGGTGCCATTGCCGGCGTCGGCTCCACCCGCGGCACCCGGCGGGTGCGCTGGGGGGTCGCCCGCGGGATTGTCTGGGCCTGGCTGCTGACCATTCCCTGCAGTGCCGTGATTTCCGCTGGGGCCTGGTACGTCGGCCGCGCCATCCTGTAATTTGAAAACCCTGGCTTATCTCGCCCTGCTGGCCACGCTGGCGGGGCTGGTCTGGGCCGTTCCCGTGCTCTGGGAACTGGCCGTGGCCGGTGCCATCGGCGGGGCCTACTGGATCTTCTTCCGGCAGCAGCCGAAAAAGAACTGATCAGGCCGGGATATCCGGCACCAGCATCTGTTCCAATTGCTGGATGCGGTCCTTCAAGAGCAGCTTGCGTTTCTTGATCCGCCGCACCAGTAGCTCGTCCGGCGGCGGGGCGGCCGCCATGTGGTCGATGACCAGGTCGAGATCCCGATGTTCCGCCTGCAATTCGTGGAGCAAGATTCGGATCCCGGCGATCTCCTCGTCGCTCATCGGTCGGTTCGCCATCAGGCACTCCATGGGGGTAGTGATGGTTTGCTAGAATACTCGCACCAACCCCAATTTAGGAGAGAGACATGCAATATCATGTGATCGTCTCGTTCGCTAAAGACCGCGAATACCACTTCCGATTCGGCTCGGGCGATCTCGCCGGCAGAACGGTGGATGAAGCCCGCAAATGGTTCGACCGCGAATTCACCAGCCTGGAGTGCGATGTGGCGACCCCCACCGGCAAGGTCCTCATCATCGACCGCATCCTGAGCGTCGCAAAGTACGCCGGCGAAGGGCGCTTCAAGGAGCAGGCGAGCTGGGCCGACCAATTCGCCAGGTACACCGCCCTCATCCTGGCCCGGGACCTTATCCGCGTCGACGTGGCCAATTACGCCATCGGTTACTGATCAAGTCTTGAACAAGGCATTTGTAAGAGAAGGCGACGGCGGGGACGATGAAGACCTCCCGCTCGCACTGAAGCTGCCGCCGGGAACCCGCAACTACATCACACCCGCCGGCCATGCCCGCCTGAAGTCCGAACTGGAGGAACTGGTGAAGCGGGAGCGGCCCCGGGTAGTGGAGGTGGTTGCCTGGGCCGCTTCCAATGGCGACCGCTCGGAGAACGGGGACTATATCTATGGCAAGAAGCGGTTGCGGGAAATTGACCGCCGCATCCGTTTCCTGACCAAGCGCCTCGATATCGCCGAGGTGGTGGATCCCACCCTGCAGCCCAACGCCGACCAGGTGTTTTTCGGCGCCACGGTTACCATTTGCGACCCTGAAGGCAACGAAAATACCTACATCATCGTCGGGGTGGACGAGGCCGACGCCTCCCGTGGCCGCATCAGCTGGATTTCTCCCCTGGCGCGCGCCCTGCTGAAATCCCGGGAGGGCGACACGGTGCGTTTCCACAGCCCCCTGGGCTGGCGGGAAATCGACATCGTCGAAGTGCGGTACGAGACGATCGAATAAGCTTGAAATGGGGCGGAACGCCCCCATCTCCCTTTTTATCGTTTCAACAAGGGAGTCTCAAGCATGTCCGATCACAAGGAAACCCTCGGTTTCCAGACCGAAGTCAAACAGCTGCTGCACCTGATGATCCACTCCTTGTACAGCAACAAGGAGATTTTCCTGCGCGAGCTGGTTTCCAACGCTTCCGACGCTTGCGACAAGCTGCGGTTCGAGGCCCTCAACAACGCCAGTCTCTACGGCGACGATTCCGAACTGAAAATCCGCGTCGCCTTCGACCAGGCGGCCCGCACCCTGACCATTTCCGACAACGGCATCGGTCTTTCCCGCGAAGAGGCGATCGCCCACCTGGGTACCATCGCCAAATCCGGCACCCGGGAATTCTTTTCTTCCCTCACCGGCGACCAGGCCAAGGATGCCCACCTGATCGGCCAGTTCGGCGTCGGCTTCTACTCTTCCTTCATCGTCGCCGACAAGGTGACCGTCATTTCCCGCCGCGCCGGCTTGTCGGCGGACCAGGCGGTGCAATGGGAATCCGCCGGCGAAGGGGATTTCTCGGTGGATATGGTGGAAAAAGCCAGCCGCGGCACCGATGTCATCCTCCATCTGCGGGAAGGCGAAGATGACTTCCTCAACGGCTGGAAGCTGAAGTCCATCATCCGCAAGTACTCGGACCACATCACCCTGCCCATCCTCATGAAGAAGGAGGAATGGGACAAGGACAAGGGCGAGCAGGTGCTCACCGACGAGGACGAGGCCGTGAACCAGGCCAGCGCCCTCTGGGCCCGTCCCAAGTCCGAGATCACGGAAGAGCAGTACCGGGAGTTCTACAAGCACGTCGCCCACGATTTCGAGGACCCGCTGGCCTGGAGCCATGCCCGGGTCGAGGGCAAGCAGGAATATACCCAGCTTCTCTACATTCCCTCCCGGGCGCCCTTCGACCTGTGGGACCGCAAGGCGCGGCACGGCGTCAAGCTCTACGTGCGCCGGGTCTTCATCATGGACGACGCCGAGCAGCTGATGCCCCTCTACCTGCGCTTCGTGCGCGGGGTGGTGGACTCCAATAACCTGCCCCTGAACGTTTCCCGGGAAATCCTGCAGCAGAGCAAGGACATCGACGCCATCAGGAGCGGCTGCGCCCGCAAGGTACTCGGGCTCCTGGAAGACGCGGCCGAGAACGACCAGGAGAAGTACGCCAAGTTCTGGGAAGCCTTTGGCAGCGTGCTCAAGGAAGGCGTCGGCGAGGACTTCGCCAACAAGGACAAGATAGCGGGCCTGCTGCGCTTCGCCTCTACCCATGCCGACACGCCGGAGCAGACGGTTTCCCTCAAGGACTACATCGGCCGCATGAAGGAAGGCCAGGAGAAGATCTACTACGTCACCGCCGACACCTTCAACGCCGCCCGGAACAGTCCCCACCTGGAGATTTTCCGCAAGAAGGGCATCGAAGTGCTGCTCCTCTCCGACCGGGTGGACGAGTGGGTGGTGGGGCATCTCACCGAGTTCGAAGGCAAGCCCCTGCAGTCCGTGGCCAAGGGAGGCCTGGACCTGGGCAAGCTGGAAGACGAGGCCGAGAAGAAGGAAACCGAGAAGGCCGCTGACGAATACAAGGACCTGGTCGAGAAGGTGAAGCAGTCCCTGGGCGACAAGGTCAAGGAGGTACGGGTCACCCACCGCCTGACCGATTCCCCGTCCTGCCTAGTGTCGGACGAACAGGACCTGTCCGGCAACCTGGCACGGCTTCTCAAGGCGGCCGGGCAGACCGCTCCCGACGTGAAGCCCATTCTCGAGATCAACCCGAACCACCCGGCGGTCCAGCGCCTCAAGTACGAGGAATCCCGTTTCGACGACTGGGCGGCCCTGCTCTTCGAACAGGGTATGCTGGCCGAAGGCGGCCAGCTCGACGACCCGGCCGGTTTCGTGAAGCGCATCAACGACTTGATGCTGGCCTTGTCCCTGGGCGCCAAGTAATACCGATTGCCGTTCGCCAGAACGCCGCCGGGTTTTCAGCCCGGCGGCGTTTTTCTTTTCCGGGCCGCCTTCCGGTGCGGGAGCAAAACGAAGCGGCCGCTGTCAATAGCACGAAATACCCTGACGCTTTCGCGAGGGAAGGTATATCGCGGCTAGTGTTTTTTTCTTTGGGATCCGCGGCAAAGGGAGGATAAGTCGTGAACGCCATGCCTTCTCTCGATGTCCTGCTCTTTGAAGACATTGCCCAGCGCATCAAGCAGCACCATAGCGGCCGTATCCGGGCCGAGACGTTTCCCGATGAAGGGGCGACTTTCTTCCTCACCTTGCCGCTGCGTGACGCCGCGGTGGACGTCTGAGTTTCCGGAATTGCCATGCCCCAGACCACCTCCCTGCGCGCCCTGATCGTCGAGGATGACCCGACCGACGCCGAACTGTTGCTCCACGAGTTGCGCCGCGGCGGCTTCGATGTGCAGTGGCAGCGGGTGGAGGAAAAGGCGGAATATCTGGCGGCCCTCGATTCCCGGCCCGACATCATCTATTCCGACTTCAACCTGCCGCAGTTCGATGGGCTGCGGGCCCTGGATCTCCTGATCGAGCGGGGCCTGGATATTCCCTTCATCATCGTCTCCGGGGTCATCGGCGAGGATCGGGCGGTCGAGGTCATGCGCCGGGGAGCCTGGGATTACCTCCTCAAGGATCGCCTGACGCGGATCGGCGAAGCGACGCGGCAGGCCCTGGAGAAGCGCGGGCTGCGGCAAGCCAAGCTGAGGGCCGAGGAGGAGGCCCGGGCGGCCGGCGATGCCCTCCAGGCCATCGTCGAGGCGGCGCCCCTGGCGATCGTCGCCCTCGACGAAACCAATCGTATCCGAACCTGGAACCCGGCCGCCGAGAAGCTTTTCGGATGGGGGGCTGGAGAGGTCCTGTGCCAGAGCATCGGCGCCCTCGGCCCTCCCAGCGGGACATCCCTGCCTTCCCTGTGCGGGCCGGAGGCGCCGGCGCCCTTCGAGGAGGTCGATACCGTCTGCCATCGCAAGGATGGCGCGCAGATCGACGTGGGCCTATGGATGGCACCCTTGCACGATCAGGAGGGCCGGATTTCCGGTTCCATCCGGATGTTCGCCGATATCTCGGATCGCCGCCGGCAGCAGGAGAGAATCGACCGCCTCATGCGGGTGCAGACGGTGCTTACCGAGATCAATGCCACCATCGTCCGTGTCCGGGACCGCGGTAACCTGGTGCGGGCTGCCTGCCGCATCGCGGTCGAGCATGGCGGCTTCGGCCTCGCCTGGATCGGGCTGCAGGAAGAGACGCCCGGCCAACTGGTGCCCATGGCCGCCGCCGGGCTTGCCAAGGACATTCGCCCGATCCTCCGGCCGGAGGATTTCTCCGGCGGCTTTACCGATCTCCAGCTGGTGGCGCAGGCCCTGAACGAGGGCGCAACGGTTTTCAGCAACGAGTTGCCAGCGGAGAAGGGGGTTGGTATCGTGCCGAAGGAGGACCAGGGAAGCGGCCTGGGCTCCATGGTGGCCCTGCCGCTACGGGTGGACGGGAAAGTTGCCGGTGTCTTTGCCATGTATGCCTTTGCTCCCGGGTTCTTCACCGACGAAGAGATGCATCTGCTCACCGAGATGGCTTCCGACGTGTCCTTCGCCCTGGATTACCTCTCCAAATCGGAAACGGTCAGCTACCTGGCCTATCACGACTCCCTGACCAACCTGCCCAACCGCCAGTTGCTGCAGGAGCGGGTGGAGCAGTTCATCCGGATCAATGGACAGAACGGCTTCGCGGCGCTCCTGGTGTTCGATCCTGAGCGTTTCCGCAATCTCAACGACACCCTGGGCCGCCAGGCCGGGGACGAGTTGCTGCGCCAGATTGCCGACCGGGTCCGGGCCGAACTGCGGGAATCGGATACGCCGGCTCGCATCGGCGGTGACGCCTTTGCCGTTTTCCTCAACCCTGTCCAGGGCGTCGAAGAAGTGGCCCACCTGGTCGAGGGAAAGCTGGCAGAGGCCCTGAACCGCCCCTTCAACGTAGCCGGGCAGGAACTCCGGGTTTCCATCCGTATCGGCATCGCCCTTTTCCCGGCCGATGGCGGCGACGCCGATACCCTGCTGCGCAATGCCGAAGCCGCCCAGCACCGGGCCCGGGAGTACGGGGAGAAATACCTCTTTTACGGACCCGGGATGAATGCCCGGGTGTCCCGGGCCCTGGCCATGGAAAACAAGCTGCGACGGGCCCAGGAAAAGGGCGAGTTCGTCCTCCACTACCAACCCAAGATCAGCTTCCTGGACGGCCACCTGGCCGGTCTGGAAGCCCTCCTGCGCTGGCAGGACCCGGAAAGCGGCCTGGTGCTGCCGGCCCGCTTCATTCCGCTCCTGGAAGAGACCGGCCTCATTTTCGACGTCGGCCGCTGGGTCCTCAGTCGGGCGGTGGCGGACCGCCACCGCTGGCGCCAGCAGACCGGCCAGGCGCCGCGCGTGGCGGTCAACGCTTCCACCATCCAATTGCTGCGCAAGGATTTCCATGCCGAGGTGGCGCGGGTAGTCTCCGGCAATGGCGACGATGCCTCCGGCCTCGAACTGGAAATTACCGAATCTGCCCTCATGCAGGATTTTGAGAAGAACGTGAATGTCCTCAAGAAGATCCGGGACATGGGGATCGGCATCGCCATCGACGATTTCGGCACCGGCTACTCCTCCCTGGGCTACCTGTCCCGCCTGCCGGTGACAGTGCTCAAGATCGACTATTCCTTCGTCCGGGACATGGTCCTGCGGCCGGAAGGCATGGCCATCGTATCGACCATCATCTCCCTTGGGCGCACCTTCAATTTCCGCGTCATCGCGGAAGGGGTGGAGACCGAGGAACAGGCCCGACTGCTGCGCCTGCTGCGTTGCGACGAAGGCCAAGGCTTCCTGTTCGGTGAGGCGGTGCCGGCGGAGGTGATCGAGCAGCGGCTGCTGCTCCAGGTTCAAGCCCAGGTCCAGGCCCAGGGCAAGCACTGAGCGGGAGAGGCCTGAACCCGTCCGGAGGCGCGTGTTATATTTGCGCCGATGACCCATACGAGCGCATCCGAACATCGCCTGACCCTGCCCGAAGTGCTGGATATGCTGGTGGCAGATGGTCTGGTGGCCAAGACCGATGCGGACTCCCTGCGTACCGAACGCAAGTTCCATGGCGGCAACATCCATCCCTTCATTGTGGTGGCCGACCAGAAATGGCGCACCCAACAGGCTCCCAGCCGGTTCCTGACCCTGGAAGTCCTGGCGGAATGGATGGCCGGCCGGCTGGGGCTCGAGTACCTGCACATTGATCCCCTGAAGATCGACTTCACCGGCGTGGCCGACGTCATGTCCAGCGCCTACGCCGCCCGGTTCGCCATCCTGCCGGTGCAGGTGACCACGCGGGAGGTGGTCATTGCCACGGCCGAGCCCTTCCTGCGGGAATGGGAAAGCGAGCTGAAACCTATCCTCCGCAAAGAAATCCGGCGGGTCCTGGCCAACCCGGTGGATATCAGCCGCTACCTGGTGGAATTCTTCAATCTGGCCAAGTCGGTGAAGAAGGCGGCCCAGACCGGCGGCGGCACCTCGGGCTTGTCGAGCTTCGAACAGCTGGTGGAGCTCGGCAAGGGGAACCGCCAGTTCGACGCCAACGACCAGCACATCGTCCATATCGTGGACTGGCTGTGGCAGTACGCCTTCGACCAGCGGGCTTCCGACATCCACGTCGAGCCCCGGCGGGACCTAGGCATTGTCCGCTTCCGCATCGACGGGGTCCTGCATCAGGTGTACCAGATCCCCATGACGGTGATGAACGCCATGACCAGCCGCATCAAGCTCCTGGGGCGCATGGACGTGATCGAGAAGCGCCGCCCCCAGGATGGCCGCATCAAGACCCGCACGCCGGATGGCCAGGAAGTGGAATTGCGGCTGTCCACGCTGCCTACCGCCTTCGGCGAGAAGCTCGTCATGCGCATTTTCGATCCCGGGGTGCTGGTGCGGGATTTCCGCGAATTGGGATTTTCCGAGGACGATCAGTCCCGCTGGCAAAGCATGACCCGGTCCCCCAACGGGATCATCCTGGTGACCGGGCCCACCGGCTCCGGCAAGACCACGACCCTCTACACCACCCTCAAGCAGCTGGCGACCCCCGAGGTGAATGTGTGCACCATCGAGGACCCCATCGAGATGGTGGAGTCCTCCTTCAACCAGATGCAGGTCCAGCACGGCATCGACCTGGGCTTCTCCGACGGCGTCCGCGCCCTCATGCGCCAAGACCCGGACATCATCATGATCGGCGAAATCCGCGACCTGGAGACGGCCGAAATGGCTATCCAGGCGGCCTTGACGGGGCATCTGGTGCTGTCCACCCTGCACACCAACGACGCCCCATCGGCCATTACCCGGCTCCTGGACCTCGGGGTGCCGGCCTACCTCATCAACTCCACTCTCCTCGGGGTCATGGCCCAACGCCTGGTGCGAGTCCTGTGCCCCCACTGCAAGAAGCCGGGCAGCCTGCGGAGTGAGGACGAAGCTCTCTGGGACAGCCTGGTGTCGCCCTGGAAATCCAACCGCCCCCCCCAGATCTACCAGCCGGCCGGCTGCCTGGAATGCCGGATGACCGGCTATATGGGCCGTGTCGGCCTGTACGAAATCCTGCTCATGTCGCCGGAGCTGAAGAAACACATCCGGCCCCAGGCCGATGTTGCCAGGCTGCGGGACCAGGCCTGCCGGGAGGGCATGCGCCCCTTGCGCATCTCAGGCGCACTGAAGGTGGCACAGGGAGCCACTTCCCTGGATGAGATCATCAAGGTTGCTCCCCCGGCCGACGAGCTTTAGGGTTCCAGGGATATTTCAGGTGACGCCTGATCCAGGCGCCGATGGCGGTTCGATGCCATCCCGAGCGCAGGCTGCGGAAAAGGCCTGGCTCGGGAAAGGCAGGCTCCTGGCCCTGAAGCAGGGCGCAAGGCGGAGCATGGCTCACGCTTCGTCGGCTTCTCCGCCTTTCCCGGTGGGATCGGCGCTCGTTGAATACCAGGCCCAAGCCACCGATCAGGGGCACGCCCTTGAGGGCGTTGACCCGACGCCGGTCCGCCTGGCGCGGTATGACACGCTTCATTCGGGAGTAATGGCTCGGATCCCTGGTCATCGATTCCTGTCTCCGTGGGGCAGAGGACGGCGGCAGGCGTATTTAACGCCACCTTCATAGGAAAATATCCTAGGCAGGACGACGAACAATGTGGATGGGCTGAATCCGTTATTTTTGCGGGGGCGGGATAGGGATAACCATCGGCTTCGGGGCACAGCGCAGAATGTTCCCATCGACAGGCTCTTCAGGCAAAGAGGGCGTCGATGTCGAACTCCGGTTGCTGGGGCTGGAAATCATGCTGTTCCAGCAGGCCGCTTTCCACCAGGGATTCGTAGCAGCATACCTGGTTGCGTCCATGTTCCTTGGCATAGTACAGGGCCTCGTCGGCCTGCCCCAGGATATCGGTAGGCGCCAGGCTGGGATCCACGGCGGTAAATCCGATGCTGCAAGTGACCTGGCCGACTTGGGGGAACTCGTGGCTTTCCACCATCTGGCGCAAGCGTTCGAGGGCCCGTGTGGCATTGGCGCGGCTGCCGACCCGCAGCATGACGACGAATTCTTCGCCGCCGAAGCGGAATAGCCGGTCCTGGGAGCGGAATGAGCAGCGCATGAGGCTGGCGACGCGCAGCAGCACCTCATCGCCGAACAGGTGGCCGAAAGTGTCGTTCACCCGCTTGAAATGGTCGATGTCCACGACCGCCAGCCAGTGGCGGTTGTCCATGCCGTCATCGGCGCGGCGGTCATCCTGGTGATCGGGGTCCTGGCTGGGGCTGGAACTGGCAATGATCTTGTCGAAGGCTTCGTCAAAAGTCTTCCGGTTGAGCAGGCCGGTCAGGGTGTCCAGTTCGCTGTAGTCGAGCAGCTTGATGTAATTGCAATAAAACCGCAGGAAACGATCCAGGGCCTCCCTCTCCATGGAGGTTGGCGTACGCTTCATATCCACCTTGAGAAACCCGCCCGGCGTGGCGTTGGCGCCCGTGCTCAGGGGGTACGCGAAGGCGAACCCGGTTTCCCCGTCGGTGCTGGCCAACTGGCCACTGCGGTAGGCCTCGTGGAGCAGGGCGGATGACTCCAGCAACTCGGCGCAAACACCGGTCTCGCCGGCCTCGCCGTACAGTCGCAGTCCCTCCTCGCAGAAACGGGCGACCGGGGTTACGGCCGGGCCATTAGGCGTGGGGACAAGCCGCAGCAGGGTGACGCGCAGGGGCCGGAAAAGCTCATGGATGGCCGCCACGACGCTCGCTCCCAGGATATCGCGGTCGCGGCAGGAGGAAATCGCTTCGATCTGCTTGAGCAGTTGGAGCATGAAATTCTGATAAGCCTTGTCGACAGGGCGCGGAATAGCCCGGATAAATATTTCATATGAATTATTGATGGTACTTTGCCTGTCGAGCAAGCGTCAAGGCGGCCGGCCGTGGTCAGGCTTTTGCGGGCCGTTTGAACAGTTTTCTCTGCAAGGTACGGCGGTGCATTTTGAGGGCTCGCGCCGTGGCCGAGATATTTCCATCGTTTTCCCGCAGCACCCGCTGGATGTGTTCCCATTCCAGGCGATCCACGGACAGGGGCTCGTCCGGCGCGGTGAAGTGGCTTTCCACCGACTCGCCCTCGGCGAAGGCCGCCAGGATGCCGTCTACCTCCACCGGCTTGGCGAGATACTGCACGGCGCCCAGCTTGATGGCATCGACGGCGGTGGCGATGCTGGCATAGCCCGTCAGTACGACGATGCGGCTCTCCGGGGCAATGGCGAGCAGTTGCGGGATGAGGGCCAGTCCCGAGACGCCACCCAGATTGAGGTCCAGGATGATCCGCGCCGGTTGGTGCTCCTCAGCCAGGGTCAGGGCCTCCTCGGCGCTGCCGGCGCCGCAGGCCGGCAGGCCGCGGCGCGTGAGGGCACGGAGCAGCACGGCGTTGAAAGTCGGATCGTCGTCCACGACAAGAGTCATTTCGTTCATGGCTGACCTGGCTGTTTCAAGGGTAATTCGATGCGGGCGACAGCGCCGCCGGCTGGGTGGTTGCTCAGGGTCAGGCGGCCGTTCAGGCGCTCGACCGCGGACTGGGTCAGCATGAGGCCGATGCCGCTGCCGCCCGGGTGGGCGGGAAAGGCTGTCTTGCCGGCCTGGTCCAGGATATGGGCGGCGAAACCGGGGCCGTGGTCGCGCACCTGGATGGTGAAGAGGACGTCGTTCCAGGTGGCGGCCAGCTCTATCTCGCCATTGCCGGTGTTGGCGGCATTGTTGAGGAGATTCAGCACCGCCTGTTCGAGGGTCGGGTCGGCGATGATGGTCGGCGGCGCATCGTCCTGTAGCCGGAATTGGCTGCTGGCCTGGGGGCGCAGGCTGTGCCAGCGCTGGCGCAAGCCGTCGAGCCAGACATCGGCCCGTACCGCCAGGGCCTGCTCCAGCCTTTCCGCTCCCGCCTGGCGGGAGAGACCGGTGATGATCTCCTTGCAGATGCCGATCTGCTGGCGCAGGACGGCAAGGTCATCGCGGGCGGCCGCCGACAGGGTCTTGTCGTACTCCAGTTCGCTGGCGATCACCGCCATGGTGGCCAGGGGAGTGCCCAGCTCGTGGGCGGCACCCGCTGCCAGGGTGCCGAGGGCAACCACGCGCTCGTCCCGCATGGCCTGTTCCCGGGCCGCGGCCAGTTCGGCGTCGCGCTGGCGGATGAGGGCGGTCATGCGCACCACGAACCAGCCGATCATCGCCGCCGAAATGGCGAAGGTGAGCCACATGCCGATCAGGTGCAGGCGCGTGGCCCGGGCCGGGTCGCTGAGGGGCAGGGGGAGGTAGAACACCATCAGGACCGAGTAGGCGGCCAGCGCCAGGGCACCGGTGGCAAAAACGTGGCGGACCGGCAGGGTCAGGGCGGCAATGGCCACCGGCGGCAGGAGCAGGGACACCAGGGGATTGGTGGCGCCGCCGCTGAAAAAAAGCAGGGCGGTCAGGCTGGCGATGTCGAAGCCTATCTGGCTGAGGACTTCCAGGGGGGTAGCCGCATCGGCGCGGGCGAGACGCAGCCGGAGCAGGAAGTTGAAGCCCGCGGCCACGGCGACGACCGCCAGCAGGGGGATGCGGGGAAGCGGGATGGCCAGGAGGCCGGGGCCGGCGATGGCCAGCAGCGACATCACTCCGAGGACCATCCAGCGCACCGATGCGAGCCGCTGCAGATTGGCCAGGTGATGGGTGCCGTCCGCGTTGCCGGAAATGAAGCTCATGGCGCAATTATGCGTGATTTGGGTCAATTTTTTGCCGGGTGCATCGTGCGACAATTCGCCGCACTGCGGCCTGCCGCTTGCCATTTGCATGGCGGGGCCATCTCCTCACCCTCCGGGCATGAAGAATATCATCCGTTCCATTTTTCCTTTCCTGTTCCTCGCCGCCGTCGCTCTTCCGTCTTTTGCCCAGGACATGGAGAAAGGCAAGGAGATCAACGGCACCTGCGCTGCCTGCCACGGCGAACACGGACAGGGGGGAAAGAAAGGGGAATATCCCCGCTTGGCCGGCCAGCGGGCCGCCTACATCGCCGATCAATTGAGGAACTTCCGGGCCAGGACGCGGGTGAATATCCCAATGTACCCCTACACCCAGGAGCGGGAACTGCCGGACGAGGACATCAGGGACATCGCCGCCTACCTGTCTGCCATCGAACTGCCCACCAGGATGCCCACTTTCACCGGCGACGAGGATGCGCTCACCCGGCTGCTGATGGTGGACAAAGTCATGATCATTCCCCGAGCCGAAGGCGATCTGGGCAACGGCCAGGCCATCTTCCAGAAGAAATGCGCTGCGTGCCACGGCAAGACCGGCCTGGGGCGGGGCAAGTTCCCGATGCTGGTGGGGCAGTACACCAGTTATCTTAAGCGCCAGATCGGCCTCTACCTGAAGGGCGACCGCCCCCACGAGGAAGAAGGCACCGTCGGGATTCTCAACGAACTCAAGGAAACGGATCTGCAAGACATCCTTGCCTATCTCACTTCAATCCAGGAGGCCGGTCAATGAAACGTATCTATCCGATCCTGCTGTGCCTGGCCTGGACCCCGGGAGCCTGGGCCCACGCCCATGCCGGTCAGGTGGACGACACCATGCCCGACGTGGAAAGGATCCGCTTCTGCGAGCGGGTGCGGGATTTCGCCCTCCAGGCGTTTGTCGACCGGGAAAAGGGACGGCCCATGAAGGTCTTCCAGGAAGATGGCAGCCATGGTCCGCGCATCACCAATCACATCATTCGGCGCATCTATGAAGAGCCGCAGATCTCCAGCCCGAAAAAGGCCGAGGCCTTCGGGCGGGCCACCTGCAACGAGATGATGCAGGGGCCGGCGGAAAAATAGCGCCGCTTCAGGCCGTTGAGCCGGGCCCCTCCGGAGGCGGCTGCAGCCACAGGCACTGTCCCTTGCTTTCCTTGTCGATACCGGCCAGCACTTGCTGGTGGAGGGCCACTTCGGCTTCGTCGGCCAGGCGCACCACCAGGGGCTTGCGCTGGCCTCGGGTCACCGTGCCGCTGCCCTGGGAGCGGGGCTGCACATCGGGTTCGATAATCAGGCTGTCCTGGCCCCGGGTCATGGCGAGGTAGACCTCGGCCAGCAGTTCGGTATCGAGAAGCGCGCCGTGCAGGGTGCGGTGGGAGTTGTCGATCTGATAGCGCTCGCACAGGGAGTCGAGGCTGTTGCGCTTGCCCGGGTGCAGTTCCTTGGCCATGCGCAGGGTGTCTTTCACGCCTGCGCAAACCGTATTCACCGGCACCAGGTTCAAGCGGCCGAGTTCAGCATTGAGAAAGCCGATGTCGAACGGCGCGTTGTGAATGATGAGCTCGGCGCCCCGCACGAAATCCAGGAATTCATCGGTGATGGCGGCAAACTTGGGTTTGTCGGCGAGGAATTCCAGGGTGATGCCGTGCACCGCCGCGGCGCCTGCGTCGATGTCCCGCTCCGGGTTGATGTACTTGTGCAGATGGCGGCCGGTGAGGCGGCGATTGACCATCTCGATGCAGGCCACTTCGATAATGCGATGGCCCTGGCGATGATCGAGGCCGGTGGTTTCCGTGTCGAGGACGATCTGTCTCAAGTTCTTGTTCCTTCCCTTAATTCATCGATGCCCCGGTTGGCCAGGGCGTCGGCCCGCTCATTCTCCGGGTGGCCGGCGTGGCCCTTGACCCAGATCCATTCCAGCCGGTGCTCCCGGGCCAGGCGGTCCAGTTCCTGCCAGAGGTCGGCGTTCTTCACCGGCTTCTTGTCGGCGGTGCGCCAGCCATTCCGCTTCCAGCCGTTGATCCATTCGCTGATGCCCTTCAGGACATACTGGGAGTCGGTGTGGATGCGCGCCGCCACCGGCCGCTTCAAGGCTTCCAGCGCCCGGATGGCGGCGGTGAGTTCCATGCGGTTGTTGGTGGTGTCGGCTTCGCCGCCCCAAAGTTCCTTCTCGTGCCTGCCCGTGCGCAGGATGGCGCCCCAGCCGCCGGGGCCCGGATTTCCCCGGCAGGCGCCGTCCGTGTAGATATCCACAGTATTTTCAGCCACCGTGGCGCTCCTTTTGGGCCAGCGGGCGCAGCGCCTTGGCGGCGAGGGGCTGCCGGCGCCAGGCCGGCTCGATCAGCCGCATGCCGTGCACCCGCTTGATGGCCCTCAGCAGATAGACACCGCCATAGAATCCCCACCAGCGATCGCCGGCCAGTTCCATGAAGCGCCAGCGCTGCAGCCACTTGTCGTTTTGATAGGGCGGCCGATAGCAGCCGAAGGCCCCTCGATCCACTTCGAACCCCAGGAGGCCCAGCCAGTCCTTCAGGCGCAGCACCGACAGGTAATTGCCGTTCCAGGGAAAAGTGCTCCGGTTGGCGGCCAGGCGCTGGTGGGCTCCCCACAGGGACAGGGGATTGAAGCCGAGAACGATGAGTTGGCCTTCGGGAATCAAGATACGCTCCACTTCCCGGAGGATTTGATGAGGGTCGGCATGGAATTCCAGAACATGGGGCAGGACAACGAGGTCTATGCTGTGGGAGGCAAAGGGCAGGGCAGTGAGGTCGCACAGCACGTCCACGGCCCCGGCTTCGCCGGCCTTTTGCCGCAACGGGATGCGGTTGGCCCGCAGGAAATCGCACTGGGGCAGGCCGAGTTGCAGGGCGTTGAACCCGAAAACGTCGCTCACAGCCGCGTCGAGCTTTTCCTGTTCCCAGCCGGTGACGTAGCGGCCCTGGGGAGTCGCCAGCCATTGGTCAAGACCGGGAATTGACATCCGGCGCGCGTCGCTCAATAGTTCGGGCATGCTAGAAATCGATTTTATTCCTGCTTTCAAGGATAACTACATTTGGTTGCTGCGCCGCGGCGACCGGGCGGCCGTGGTCGACCCGGGGGACGCCGCCCCGGTCATGGCGCGGCTGCAGGCAGACGGCCTTCGGCTGGAAGCCATTCTGGTCACCCACCACCATGCCGACCATCAGGGCGGCGTGGCGGCCTTGGCCGAATATTGGCCGGCAACCGTTTTTGGCCCGGCCGATGAGTCTATCATAGGCTGCTCCCGGCCGCTCTCGGGGGGAGAGCGGATCGACGTCCTGGGACAGGAATTCGAGGTGCTGGCGGTTCCTGGCCACACCGCCGGGCATATCGCCTATCGCATGCCCGGGGCCGTATTTTGCGGCGATACACTCTTCGGTGCCGGTTGCGGCCGGCTGTTCGAGGGCACCCCGGGCCAGATGGCGGAGTCCCTGGCTAGGCTGTCGGCCCTGCCGGACGATACCCTCATCTACTGCGCCCACGAATATACGGCGGCCAATCTCGACTTCGCTGCCGCCGTGGAGCCCGGCAATGCCGCCATCCGGCGGCGCATCGCCCAAGTGGCCGAGGCGCGGCAGGCTGGCCGCTCGACGGTGCCCTCGACCCTGGCGGAGGAAAAAGCCACCAACCCCTTCCTGCGTTGCAGCGAGCCGGCCGTGGCGGCGGCGGCCCGGCAGAGGGATCCGGCGGCCAAGGACCCGGTCAGCGTCTTTGCCGCCATCCGGGCCTGGAAAAACGTTTTCTGATCAGCTTGGCTGGTCGGCTCGGGAGCCGACCTGGCAGACCCGGTTGCGGCCTTCCCGCTTGGCCCGGTAGAGAGCCCGGTCGGCCGCGATGACGGTGGCCCCGGGCCGCTCCAGGCAGCGGCAGTAGACCGGGAGGCTGGCTCTTCCCTCCTCAATGACCAGAATCTTCATTGGCGGCGCGCCGATTCAGCAAATGAAACCCGCCTATCTACAGGCATCGGCTCTGCAGGAAGACCACCATGGCGAGGCCGATGACAATCGCGAAGGCTCCCCAGCCGGCGCAGAGCCGGGCGGCAGCCCGGGCATGGCCATGGGCGTTGCGCCGCTTGTAGTCCAGGTAGTGGGCGAATTCCCCGAACACCATGGTCATGGTGAGCGCGAAGAAGACGGTCCCGAAGAAGAGGAGGGCGACGCCGATATTGCCGATCTCGAGGCAGGCCGTTCCGCCCATGTGGCGTAGGCGCATCATGAAATCCATCTTGAGGGCGAATTGGAAGGCGAAATAGGCAATGCCGCCGAAGACTCCGGCGATGGCAATGAAAACCCAGCTCTCGGATTTAGACAGTTGCGCCAGCAGACGCAAGAAATCGTCCGCGATCCAGCCGAAACTCTCCCGAAACCAGCCTCGTCTCACTACGCCGCCCCTCTTGTTATGACCATGGTTATAGTTGCCGCCAGGGGATAGGGTAGCATGACCGTCAAGCCTCCCATGAGGGGGCTACCGCCGGCGCGCCGCTTCCTGGCGAGTCTCGTTCACAGGCAGGCCCTATATTCTGTCAAAATCCGCCGATTAGGAATTGTGAGCGATGAGCGACATGATGAGTTTTGCCCTACTGGGGGGCGTCCTGGCGGTATTGGGTCTGCAGGTGCTGCTGGTGATGCGGAATTCCCGCGGCGCGGCCGACCCGGTAGCTTCGGACCTGCGTTTCCGGGCCCTGCAAGAAACCATGGAGAAGGGGCTGGAGCGCCTGGAGCGGGAATTGCGTGAAGAGCTGGCGCGGGGCCGGCGGGAAGAGGCCGAGGAATCTTTCCGCGACCGGGAGGAGCAGGCCCAGTCCGCGACTCGCCTGGCCCAGGCCATTACCACCCAGGTGACCCAGTTCGGGAGCCTCCAGGGCGAACGCCTGGATGCCTTTGCCCGGGAATTGGGGCGCTTTTCCCTGGGCATGGACGAACGCTTCGAGCGGCTGAAAGCTGGGGTAGAAGGGCGTCTCGTTGCCATTCAGGCGGACAACGCGGGCAAGCTGGAGGAAATGCGGCGGACGGTGGATGAAAAGTTGCACGCCACCCTGGAGCAGCGCCTGGGGGAATCCTTCAAGCTGGTGAGCGAGCGGCTGGAGCAGGTCCATCGCGGCCTCGGGGAAATGCAGACCCTGGCGGCCGGCGTCGGCGACCTGAAACGGGTGCTGACCAACGTCAAGACCCGGGGCACCTGGGGCGAAGTTCAGTTGGCGGCCCTCCTGGATCAGGTGCTGACTGCCGACCAGTACGGCAGCAACGTGGCAGTGCGCCCGGACAGCGCCGAGCGGGTGGATTTCGCCATCCGTCTGCCGGGCAAGGAAGACGGGGTCCTGGTCTGGCTGCCGATCGACGCCAAGTTCCCCATCGAGGACTATCAGCGCCTCATCGAGGCCCAGGAGCACGGCGAGGCGGCAGCGGCGGAGGAGGCGTCCCGGGCCATCGAGGTCCGCCTCAAGGCGGAAGCCCGGAGCATCCGGGAGAAGTATGTCCAGCCGCCCCATACGACCGATTTCGCCATTCTCTACCTGCCCATTGAAGGGCTTTACGCCGAGGCCCTGCGCCGGCCTGGGCTGGCGGAATGCCTGCAGCGGGACTGGCGGGTGAGCCTGGCTGGTCCCACCACCCTGGCCGCCATGCTCAACAGCCTGCAGATGGGCTTCCGGACCCTGGCCATCGAGCAGCGCTCGGCGGAGGTGTGGGCGGTGCTGGGGGCGGTGAAGACCGAATTCGGCAAGTTCGGCGAAGCCCTGGCCCACACCCGGAAGAAGCTGGAGGAAGCGAGCAGCAGCATCGGCAAGGCGGAGACCCGGACCCGGGTACTCACCCGGAAGCTGAAGGAGGTGGAAGCCCTGCCGCTATCCGACGCCCAGCTCCTGGTTGGCGCCGCGGAATTCGAAGCCGACGATGACTGATCTGGAACGGGCTTACCGGGCCACAGCCTACCGGGTATTCCTGTCCGGCGGTGCCCTGGATTTGCGGATCGATGCCCCGTGCCCGGCCCTGGCTGCCTGGCTGCAGGCCCAGGGGGTGGCGGAATGGGCTATCCTGACTGCCGCCAACCCGGCTTCCCGGCAGCTGCCGGCGCAGGAAAACGCCGCCCGCCAGGCCGAACTGGAATGCGCCCTGCTGGAGGATGGATTCGAGCCTTTCGCCGGCGAAAATATCGCCGATGCCGGGAACTGGCCGGCTGAGGAAAGCTGTTTCGTGTCCGGTATCACAAGGTCGGAGGCCGTGGCCCTGGCATTGCGATTCGGGCAGAATGCAATGGTTTTTGGCGTGGCGGACGGCGTCCCGCGCCTGGTCTGGACGGAAAGTACGAATAATGAGCAGGAAGATCGGTCGCTTTGAGATCCGGGGAGAATTGGGGCGGGGGGCGCAGAGCGTCGTCTACCTGGGCTTCGATCCTCAGTTGCAGCGCGAGATAGCCATCAAGACGCTGCGCCTGGCCGGTCCGGGGGCGCCCCAGAGCGAGCAGTTGCTGGAGGAGGCGCGCCTGGTCGGCAAGCTGCGCCACCCCAATATCGTGCCCATTTTCCAGGCGGGAGAAGAGGGCGAGGAACTCTACCTCGTCTTTGAATATGTGCCGGGCAAGAACCTGGCGGAGTTCCTGCAGGAGAGCGGCGCCTTGCCGCCGGTCAAGGCCGTCAGCATCCTGCAGCCCATTCTGGATGCCATCATCCATGCCCACAGTCAGGGAATCATTCACCGGGATCTCAAGCCCTCCAATATCCTCCTCGACGAGGACGGGACACCCCGGGTCATGGACTTCGGCATCGCTGCCCGGGTGGAAGGTCTGAAGCCGGGCGAGCTGGAGTATTCGGGTACGCCCGCCTACATGGCCCCGGAATATATCGAACGACGGGAGATCAGCGAGCGGACCGACATTTTCGCCGCCGGCCTCATTCTCTACGAGATGCTCACCGGCCAGCGGGCCATCCAGGGGGGCAATATCTACCAGGTGATGCACCGCATCGCCAACGAGAACATCGTTCTGCCGGAAGGCATCGGGCCCGTGGACGAGCGCCTGTCCGCCATCCTTGCCAAGGCCGTGGTGCGGGACCCGAATGTTCGCTATCAGACGATGGAACAATTTGCCGAAGCCCTGGACAACTACCTGGACCCGGAAGGCGAGGACAAGCGCGACAGCAGCGGCAAGCAGGCGACCCTGGACTTCCTGCTGCGCCGCATGCGGCACAAGAGCGATTTCCCGGCCCTTTCCGAATCGGTCAGCGCCATCAACAAGATCGCCTCCAGCGAGACGGAGAGCATCAACAAACTTTCCAACTCCATCCTCAAGGATTTCGCCCTCACCAACAAGCTATTGCGCCTGGTGAACTCGGCCTATTACCGGCCGGCCGGCGGCGGTAGCATCAGCACTGTGTCCCGGGCGGTGATCGTGCTCGGCTTCGAGACGGTGCGCAATATCGCCATTACTGTCCTGCTTTTCGAACATCTCCAGAACAAGGCCAACGCCAACCAGCTAAAGGAGGAATTCCTGCGGGTCAACCTGGCCGGCATCCTGGCCAAGGGGCTGGCGGCGGCCGCACAGATGCGGGATCTGGAGCAAGCCTTCATCTGTGCGCTCTTCCATAACCTGGGGCGTCTGTTGTCCCAGTATTACTTCCCGGAGGAGACCGATGAGATCCGTCGGGTGATGGAGCAAAAAGAGTGCGGCGACGACCAGGCCGCCCTGCAGGTGCTCGGTATCAGCTTCCAGGACCTGGGGGTTGCCATCGCCCGCCAGTGGGGCTTCCCGCCGGTCATCGTCAACACCATGCGCAAGCTGGATGCCGGTCCGGTCAGGAAACCGGTGACCCAGGAAGACCGCCTGCGGGTCCTCGCCGGCATGTCGAGCGAGCTATGCCGGGTGATGGGTCTGGCGCCGGATCTGCGGGAGAAGGAAATGCGCAAGGTGGTGGCGCGCTTCAAGAACCCGGTGGGCGTGGAGGACAAGGCCGTCGATGAGGCCGTGCAGCACTCTATCGTGGAGCTGGTGGAGTTCGCCCGTATCATCCAGCTCAATTTGAAACAGACCGCCTTCGGCCGCCAGTTGCGATCCTTCATTCCGGGGGAGGCCGATGTCACCCAGACCATCCTCGGCGATACCCTCGGTGAAACCCTGCTCGCCCAGGGGGATCCCCTCGGCTATGAGGCGGATGGCGCCACAGGGGGTGACGGGGTCAAGGCGGATGCCCAGGCCGTCCTCACCGCCGGTATCCAGGATATCAGCAATACCCTGGTGGACGACTTCAAGCTCAACGACATCCTGCGCATCATCCTGGAGACCATGTACCGGGCCATGGGCTTCAAGCGAGTTCTGCTGTGCATCAAGGATACCAAGGGCAACGCCATGCAGGGGCGCTTCGGCTTCGGGCCGGAAGCGAACGAACTGGCTAAGCAGTTCCGTTTTCCATTGACCTTCACGCCGGATATTTTCCATGTGGCCACCTCCAAGGGCGTCGATATCCTCATCAGCGACATCGACGATCCCAAGATCGCGACCCGCATTCCCGAGTGGTACCGCAAAGCCAGCGGCGCCAAGGCTTTCGTGATTTTTCCGCTGAATATCAAGAACAACCCGGTGGCCTTGATCTATGCCGACAAGGACGAGGCCGGCAGCATTGTGATCCCGGAAAAGGAACTCTCCCTGCTGCGCACCCTGCGCAATCAGGCGGTTCTGGCCATCAAGCAGGGATCATAAGGGCGAAAAAAAGCCGGCTGGTGCCGGCTTTCCTGTTTCTGGAGATTACGACCAGAATTTCCACCAGGGTGCTGTTTTCTCTTCGCCTTCCCTGAAGTAGCGGCTGTTGGGGAAATTCTTCCGCATGATCCGTTCGGCATCATCCCGCAACTCGGTCATCCCCAGTTTATCGTAGGCGGTCACCATGATGAACAGCGCTTCCTCGGTAGCCGGGGCATTGGGGTAGGTCTTGAGGGCGTGCTGAGCCCGGTTGGCGGCGGCGATATACGCGCCGCGCTTGATGTAGTAGTTGCCGACATGGACTTCCTGCATGGCCAGGGCATTGACCAGGTAGTTCATGCGCTCGATGGCGTCGGGGGTGTACTTGCTCTTGGGGAAGCGGGTTACCAGTTCCCGCAAGGAATCGAAGGACTCCTTGGCCGACTTGGGGTCGCGCTCGGACATGTCCTGGTTACTGAGGTGCCCAAGGAGGCCGAGATCCTCGTTGAAGGCGATGAGCCCCTTCAGGTAATAGACATAGTCCACCGCCGGATGGTTTGGGTGGAGCTTGATGAAGCGGTCACAGGCGGCCAGGGCCGAAGCGGGCTCCTGGGCCTTCCAGTAAACGTAGCCCAATTCGAGCTGGGCCTGCTGCGAGTAGCGGCCATAGGGAAAGCGGGCTTCCAGCTTTTCCAGCAGCTTGGCGGCCTTGTCCCAGGCGCCATCCCCCTGGGCGTCCCGGGCCTCGGAGTAGAGTTTGCTGGCTGACCAGCCAGCGGTTTCATCCTTCACTTCAGGCAACAACCCGCAACCCGCCAGGGTGGCAGCGGCGATGAGCGCAGCCAGGAGGCGGAAGAAGGGGGTAAATGCGGCTACACTTCGCATCATGAGCATTCCTGTGGAAAACCGCGGCGATTATAGCCCAAGTCCGATGTCTGTCCTGATTGTCCCGGATAAGCTTGCCGGCCGCCGGCTGGACCAAGTCCTGGCCGAACTCCTGCCTCAGCATTCCCGCAACCGCCTCCAGGCCTGGGTCCGGGACGGCCGGGTCCAAATCGATGGTGCGCCGGAGAGCGAACCCAAGCGCAAACTGCGGGGGGGCGAGACCCTGCTCGTGTCGACCGCGGCCGACGAGCAGTCCCTGGCCGAGGAGCCGGAAGACATCCCCCTGTCCATCGTTTTCGAGGACGAATCCATCCTGGTGATCGACAAGCCGGCCGGCCTGGTGGTCCATCCGGGCAGCGGCAACTGGAGCGGCACCCTGATGAACGCCCTGCTGCACCATGTCCCGCAAGCAGAGCGGGTGCCCCGGGCCGGCATCGTCCATCGCCTCGACAAGGAAACCAGCGGCCTCCTGGTGGTGGCCAAGACCCTGGAAGCCCAGACCGACCTGGTGCGCCAGCTCCAGGCCCGCACGGTCAAGCGCCAGTACCTGGCCTTGGCGAGCGGCGTCCTCGAGCGGGATGGGAAGGTGGAAGCTCCGGTCGGCCGGCATCCGGTGCAACGGGTGAAGATGGCCGTGGTGGCGGAGAGCCGGGGCGGCAAGCCGGCGGTGACCCGTTACCGGGTCCTGGAGCGCTTCGCCCGCTGTACCCTGGTGGAGTGTTCCCTGGAAACCGGGCGCACCCATCAGATCCGGGTCCATATGGCCCACCTGCAGCATCCTTTGGTCGGGGATCCGGTTTATGGCAAGGAGGATCGCCGCCTGCCGCCTTTCCATCGCCAGGCGCTCCATGCCGCCCGCCTGGGGCTGATCCACCCCCTGACGGGGCAGGCCATGCAATGGGAGGCGCCGTTGCCGGCCGACATGCAGGAATTGCTGGAGAAATTACGTGCCCTTTGAAATGATCGTGCCGGAATGGCCGGCGGCGCCCGGGGTGCGGTGTTTCCAGACGACCCGGCGCGGCGGCGTCAGCCGTGGCCCCTATGAGAGCTTCAACCTGGGGGAACATGTCGGCGACGATCCGGCGGCGGTGGCGGCCAATCGAGCTCGGCTGCTTTCCTCCCTGCCCGGCCAGCCGGTATGGCTGCAACAGGTGCATGGAACCATCGTGGCGGATGCCGATACGGCTGTGCCGGGCAGCGAGGCCGATGCGGCTGTCGCCCGCCGGGGCGGCAAGGTATGCGTCGTGATGACTGCCGATTGTCTCCCCGTGCTGCTGTGCGATCGCCGCGGCACGACGGTGGCCGCGGTTCACGCAGGCTGGCGTGGTTTGGCGGCCGGGGTGATCGAGGCGACGGTGGCGGCCATGGCGTGCCCGCCAGGGGATTTACTCGCCTGGATGGGGCCAGCCATCGGCCCCGAGGTTTTCGAGGTGGGCGAGGAAGTTCGAGCCGCCTTCGTAGACCGCGACGCAAGGGCGGCTGATGCCTTCGTGGGGCGCGGAGGCGGCAAGTGGCTGGCGGATATCTGGCTCCTTGCCCGCCAGCGGCTGGCGGCGGTTGGCGTCGATGCGGTCTGGGGGGGAGGGCAATGCACGGTTGCCCAGCGGGAGCGTTTCTTTTCGTATCGCCGCGATGGCGTGACTGGGCGCATGGGCAGCTTCATCTGGCTGGCCGACAACCCTTCATGAAATGAACTGGTAACGGTTGCGGCCGGCGTTCTTCGCCTGGTAAAGCATGGCGTCGGCCCGCCGCATGAGCTCGTCGCCGCCACTTCCGTCCCGGGGGAAGATGGCGACGCCGATGCTCGCCGAGACGGTCAAGGTGATATCGCCGTGGGTGAACGGCGCTGCAATGGCTTCCAGCAGACGGCTGACGGCGCCTTCGCATTCCTCCAGGGAGCCCATGTTATTGAGGAGGACGACGAACTCGTCGCCTCCGAGGCGGGCTACCGTATCACCCCCACGCACGGAACAGCGCCAGCGGTTGGCGACGTTGACCAGCAATTGGTCGCCGACGGCGTGCCCGTGCTTGTCGTTGACCGGCTTGAAATTGTCCAGGTCCAGGTAGCACACCGCCAGCAAGGTCTTGTCCCGCTGGCTGTTGGTGATGGCCTGCTGCAGGCGGTCGGCCAGGAGCAGGCGGTTAGGCAGTTCGGTCAATGGATCATGGAAGGCCATCTTTTCCAGGTTGCTCTGTTCTTCCTTAAGGTCCGTAATGTCCGAGGCCATGCCGACGAAGTGGCTGATGGAGCCATTCTGGTCGCGGACGGCAGAGATCCGGGTGTGCTGGACGTAGAGGCCGCCGTCCTTGCGGCGGTTCCAGATGTCCCCTCGCCAGGCGCCATGTTCCATCAGGCTCTTGCGCATCCCGGAGAAGAACTTGAGGTCGTGGTGGCCGGAATCGAGGATGGCGGGGGTCTGGCCAATGAGCTCCTGGCGGGAGAAGCCGGTCAGCTCCTCCATCTGGTGATTGACGTCGATGATGCGGCTGTGGACATCGCTGATCAGGATGCCCTCGTGGGAATGGGAGAAGACGCTGGCCGCCAGCCGCATTCGCTCCTCGAACCGGTGCCTGCGGAGAAGTTGCAGGGTGAGCAGGACAGTGGCCGCGAAGAGGATAGCCATCAGCAGCAGGGTCACTTGCAGGCTGCGCCACCACGAGGCCATATAGGCGGCTTCGTCGAGGGCGACGATGGCGATGATGGGGTAGTGCTGGAGTTGCCTGGTGCCGGCGACGCGCAGCCTGCCGTCCACGGGAGATGCCAGGGAGGCGGATGTCTCGCTGTGCTCGGGACGCAGCAAATCCATGAGTTCGGGCGTGCGCAGGTCCTTGCCGATCACGCCATCCACCACCGGGTAGCGAACCAGCATCTGCTGGTCCCGGTTCCACAGGGAAACGGCAGCTCCGCTACCCAGTTGCAGGCTTTTGAAGAAGGTGACGAAATGCTCGTCGATCCCCAGGTTGGCCACCAGCATGCCGGCGAAGCGCCCGTCGGGAAAATCGATGCGGCGAGCAACCTGGATGCCCCATTTGCCCGAGACCCTGCCGAGGACCGCCTCGGAAATGACCGGATTTCCGCCTGTGCCCCGGCGCAGGGCGATGAAATAGGCCCGGTCGCCCAGATTCTGGCCGGGCGAGGTGCCGGCCGTGCTGGCGACAACGGTGCCCCGGGCATCGGTGAGGCACATGGATATGACCCCGGGGGTACGATCCTGATGCCGCTTCAGGTATTCCTCAAGGGGGCGGCGGCTGGCTGCGGACGGAATTGCCGTGCCGGCGAAATCGACCGGCGGCAGGAATTCGATGGCGTGCTGGAGGGATAGATCGACCAGTCGAAAGGAGGCATCGGAACTTTCGGCCACCAAGCGGGCCAGGGAGAGGGCCTCGCTGCGGATGTGCTCGTGAAGGGCGGCGTGCTCCTGGTGGAGTGCCCAGCCCAGGTACCCGGCAAGAGTGAGCGCAATCCCCCATAACGCCAGGAAGACCTTGTTCTGCAAGCATTGAAATACCGGCATGGCTCTCCAGCTGAAAAGGGCGTGGGGCGACAAACGGGGCACTTCCAGGCGCGGGCCGGTGCAAGCGGTCCGGGAACTTCATGGTGTCATATACCAAAGCGATTTTCAAGGCTGACCCCCATCGCGGCGTATAATTCGCGCCTTTGCATCTGCCGGACGCCGTCGTGAGTACCCTTGCCTGGATCATTACCGTTGCCCTTGCCGGGGGCCTCCTCAGCGTCGTGGCGGCGGCAGGGATTACCTATGTGATGGGCGTCGCCGGCGTTTCGGTGCTCATTTCCTACGCCATCGGCGCCCTGCTGGGGGCCGTGTTCCTTGAAATCCTGCCCCACGGGCTGGAACACGTCGGCGATGCCCATCGGATGGCAGGAACCATCCTCTTCGGTATCCTGGCCTTCTTCGTCCTGGAAAAGCTCGTGCTCTGGCGCCATTGCCACCATGACCAGTGCGAAGCCCACGACCTCCAGCCTGCCGGCCACGACCACGGCCGTTCCGGCCTCCTCATCCTGATCGGCGACACCTTCCACAATTTCGTCGATGGCATCCTGATTGCCGCTGCCTTTCTGGAAGACACCCAGCTGGGCATCGTTACGGCCCTGGCGATCATCGCCCACGAGATACCCCAGGAAGTGGGGGACTACCTCATCCTGCTGCATTCCGGCTACAGCCGGGCGCGGGCGCTGGCCTTCAACCTTCTCTCCAGCCTGGCTACCCTGATCGGCGCACTGCTCGCCTATTTCGCCCTGTCGCAACTGCAGGAATGGATTCCCGCCATGCTCGGTCTGGCAGCCGCCAGCATGATCTATGTGGCGGTGGCCGACCTCATCCCCGGCCTTCACAAGCGGACAGAACTGCGGGCGACCGTCCAGCAGGTGGCCCTCATCGCCCTGGGTGTCGGCTCCATCGCCGTGGCCCGTGCCCTCATCGGGGAATAGTTCCCGCCACCGCCGGAATGATGGCCAGGATGTCGTCCATCTCGAGGGGGGTGCCCAGGCCCTCGAGGCTGCGGATATTGGCGGAACCCAGGTAAACATTGACGAAAGGGCGCAGCTCGCCGCGCTCGTCAAGGACTCTTTCGAGAATGCCGGGATGCTGCCGTCCGAGGGCGGTCAAGGCGTCGGCCACGTTGTCGCCGCTGACCGCCACCATGTCAGCCCCGGCGGTATAGGTGCGCAGGGGCGTCGGAATGCGGATGAGGACGGCCGCAGATTCAGTCATGGTAAATCTCCTCTTCGGCGAAGTCGCCGCCACCCAGGCGCCAGGAACGCAACTCGGCGACGTTCCCGCTGCTGACGGCAATGATCACATAGGACCATCCTGCCCAAGCCAGCGCCAGGTCGGTGGCGCTGGGGCGTGCCGGATGGTCGGGGTGGGAATGCCAGGTCCCGATGATGGCTAGTCCAGCCGCCTTGGCGGCCATCTCGGCCGCCAGATAATCTTCCGGGTCGAGCTCGTAGCGATCGTTACCGGCGGCCAGGTTATGGCCGGGCTGCTGGTAGTGCACCACGTGGCGCCCGTTTTCCCCGCTCCAGCCCAGCAGCAGCCCGCAGGATTCCCGCGGATAGCCCCTGCGAGCCAGCATTTCCATCTCGGCTTGCAATGGACCTGGCAGGACCAGGATCGGATTCATGGCAGTCTCGTAGGCGCTTTCGCAATAAGACTGCGGTGCTTTGCGGGGAGTTCGCGCCGGGCGGCGCCGGCGTCAGCTTTCCTCTTTTTCTGCGGCGGCCCGCTTGCGGCGGCGGGCCCGGCTGCCCCCCAGCCACATCAGGATTGCCACCGGGAGGAGGCCGTAGAAGGCGAGGGTGGCGACGCCTGCGATGATGCTGGTCTCGGTCAAAGCCATCAGCAAGACGACGTAAAGCCAGGCGATCGCAACGATGTACATGGGCGCGATTATGCCCGTAATTGCACATTGACAGGTATTCAACTGGTATGGAGAATCCAGAAGCTCAACGTCAAATAGCTTCGGTAAGCGAGAGTCTCCATGTCCCAGGCGCAGGGATTCAACAATAACGACGCCCTTTACGGTTCGGTCGTGCACTTCCTTCAGGCAGGCCAGAATATGGCGCAGCACTTCCTGTCTTTCCTGGGAAAAGCGGCCAATGAACGGGTGGCGCCGGAACCGGCTCTCGATCCCCAGGCTCTGAACTCGCTACAGCAGAGCTTCCTCGACGAGCAGATGCGACTGTGGCAATCGATCATGGCCCGGAGCCAGGGCAAGGCCGACGGCAGCTTCGCCATCAGCCCGGAGCCCGGCGACCGCCGCTTTTCCGCCCCGGAATGGCGCGAAAGCCCGATCTACGACTATATCCATCAGCTCTACCTCCTCAACGCCAAGTATGTGAAGAACCTGGTGGAGCTGGTGCCGGCGGAGAACGACAAGGCCAGGAACCGCATGCGCTTCCTGGCCCGGCAGTACGTGGACGCCATGGCGCCCTCCAACTTCGCCGCCACCAACCCCGAATTCGTCAAGCTGGCCCTGGAGACCCAGGGCCAGAGCATCACCGCCGGCATCGGTAATCTGATCAAGGACATGGAAAAGGGCCGCATTTCCATGACCGACGAGGCGGTCTTCCAGGTCGGGCACAATATCGCCACCACGGAAGGGGCGGTGATCTTCGAGAACGAGGTGATGCAGCTCATCCAGTACGCGCCGCTGACTCCCACGGTGGCCACCCGGCCCCTGGTGGTGGTGCCGCCCTGCATCAACAAGTTCTACATCATGGACCTGCAGCCGGAAAATTCCCTGGTCCGCTACATGGTGGAGCAGGGCAATACCGTGTTCCTGGTGTCCTGGCGCAATCCCCGGAAAGAGCACGGACATCTGACCTGGGACGATTACCTGGAGCAGGGAGCCATCGCCGCCCTGCGCATCGCCAAGGAAGTCTGCCGCGCCGACCAGGTCAATGCCCTCGGCTTTTGCGTCGGCGGGACCATCCTGACTTCCGCCCTGGCGGTGCTGCAGGCCCGCGGCGAGGACATCGTGTCGTCGCTGACGCTACTCACCACGTTGCTCGATTTTTCCGATACCGGCGAAATCGGCCTGTTCATTGACGAGGCCTCCCTGGCCTCCCGGGAAACCGCCATCGGCAAGGGCGGGCTGCTGCCAGCCAGGGATCTGCAAACCACTTTTTCCTTCCTGCGGGCCAACGACCTGGTCTGGAACTACGTTACCGGCAACTACCTCAAGGGCCAGAAGCCGGCGGCCTTTGATCTCCTCTACTGGAATTCGGATTCCACCAACCTGCCGGGGCCCTTCGTTTGCTGGTACATGCGCAACATGTACCTGGAAAACAGCCTGCGGGTGCCGGGCAAGTTGCAGATGTGCGGCGCCCGGGTGGACCTCGGCCGCCTCAAAATGCCGGCCTACCTGCTGGCGACCCGGGAGGACCACATCGTCCCCTGGCAGTCGGCCTACCGGAGCACTTCCATGCTGGGAGGCCGGAACCGCTTCGTTCTCGGCGCTTCCGGCCATATTGCCGGCGTGATCAACCCGGCGGCCAAGAACAAGCGCAGCTACTGGGCGAACGACGAGGCCCCGGCCGATGCCGAAACCTGGCTGGCGAACGCGGAGGAGCATAAAGGCAGTTGGTGGAGTGACTGGGCCGGCTGGCTCAAGCCCTTTGCCGGCGTCGAGCGCACTCCCCGTATGCCCGGCAGTGCCAAGTATCGGCCCCTTGAACCGGCTCCCGGGCGTTACGTCAAGGAACGGGCTGTCTAACATCTTTCTGCGAGCGGAGAAGACGATGCCGAGAGTGGCGCTGGTAACGGGTGGTCTAGGCAATCTGGGCGAAGCCATTTGCATCAAGCTGGCGGCTCTCGGCTTGAAGGTGGTTGCCACCCATTCAGCGGGCAACACCAAGGTCAAGGAATGGCTCCGGAGCATGGACGGCATGGGCTACGGCTTCAAGGCCTATCCCTGCGACGTGACCGATTTCGATTCCTGCCAGGCCTGCGTCGAGCTGGTGACCCAGGAGATGGGTCCGGTGGATGTCCTGGTGAACAACGCCGGCACCACCCGAGACATGACTTTCAAGAAAATGACCAAGGCCGACTGGGATACGGTCATCCATACCAACCTGGATTCTGTCTTCAACATGACCAAACAGGTCATGGACGGGATGATGGAGCGCCGCTGGGGGAGGGTGATCAACGTTTCCTCGGTCAACGGCCAGAAGGGCGCCTTCGGGCAGACCAACTACTCGGCGGCCAAGGCCGGCATGCACGGCTTCACCAAGGCCCTGGCCCTGGAAGTGGCGAAGTACGGCGTCACCGTCAATACCATTTCGCCGGGCTACATCGGCACCAAGATGGTGACCGCCATTCCCCTCGAGATCCTCGATTCCAAGATCCTGCCGCAGATTCCCGTGAACCGGTTGGGCAAGCCGGAGGAAATCGCCGGCCTGATCGCCTACCTGGCCTCCGATGAGGCGGCTTTCGTGACCGGCGCCAATATTTCCATCAATGGCGGCCAGCACATGTATTGATCGTTGTTTGCAACCCTAGCAGTTTTTTTCTCTCAACCCCCAGCAGTCTTTCAACTTCAACAAGGAAGGAAACAACATGACGCAACGAGTTGCTCTGGTTACCGGCGCTATGGGTGGTATCGGAACCGCGGTTTGCCAGGAACTGGCGAAGGCGGGTCACAAGGTGGTGGCTGCCTATCATCCCCAGTTCGACAACAAGGACGAGTGGCTGAAGGAACAGCAGGCCGCTGGCTTCAAGGATTTTGTCTGCGTTGCGGGCGACGTTTCTGACCTGGCTTCCTGCCAGGCCATGGTGGCCGAAGCTGAAGCCAAGGCCGGTCCCGTCGACATCCTGGTGAACAACGCCGGCATCACCCGTGACCGGATGTTCGCCAAGATGGAAAAGGACCAGTGGGATGCGGTCATCAACACCAACCTCTCCAGCCTCTTCAACATGACCAAGCAGGTCTCCGCCAAGATGGCCGAGCGGGGATGGGGCCGCATCATCAACATTTCCTCGGTTAACGGCGTCAAGGGCCAGGCCGGCCAGGCCAATTACTCCGCCGCCAAGGCGGGCGTGATCGGCTTCACCAAGGCCCTGGCCCAGGAACTGGCCGCCAAGGGCGTGACCGTCAATGCCATCGCCCCGGGCTACATCGCCACCAAGATGGTCATGGCCATCAAGCCGGAGGTCCTGGAAGGCATCGTCAATTCGGTGCCGATGAAGCGCCTGGGTAAACCGGAAGAAATGGGGGCTGCCTGCGTGTACATCGCCTCCGAAAACGCCGGCTTCATGACCGGCGCCACCCTCAATATCAACGGCGGCCTTTACTACCAGTAATCTCGCCTTTTGTATTGTGGCTAAACAGGCGCCGGCAGGCGCCTGTTTTTTCGCCTATAATGGTGCGCTGCACATAAAATGTTTTTTGGGGGCATGGGTATGACGGAACAGGTTCGGCTGATTAAAAAGTATCCCAACCGCCGTCTCTACGACACCAAGACCAGCGCCTACATCACCCTGGATGACGTCAAGGAACTGGTTCTCAAATACGAGGCCTTCCAGGTGGTCGACGCCAAGACCGGCGAGGATCTCACCCGCAGCATCCTGCTCCAGATCATTCTCGAAGAGGAAACCGGCGGCGTGCCGCTCTTCTCCTGCGACCTGCTCTCCGGCTTCATCCGCTTCTACGGCAACGCCATGCAGGGTATGCTGGGCAAGTACCTGGAAAACAACATGAAGACCTTCGTGGATTTCCAGCAGAAGCTCCAAGACCAGTCCCGCTCCGTCTATGGCGAGAACAACCAGATGCAGGCCGATTTCTGGGCCCAGTTCCTGAACTTCCAGCAACCCGCCATGCAGAGCATGATGACGGCCTACATGGACCAGAGCAAGAAGATGTTCCAGCAGATGCAGGAACAGATCCAGAGCCAGACCCGCAATATGTTCACCCCTGGTTTCCCGTTCGGCAACACGCCCGAAGACAACGAGAAGTAAGCAGTGCCCGTGCCGCTTCCGAAAGTAGGCTTTGTCAGCCTCGGCTGCCCGAAGGCAGCCACCGACTCCGAACATATCCTCACCAAGCTGCGCGCCGAAGGCTATCTGATTTCGCCGTCCTACGACGCCGCCGACCTGGTGATCGTCAACACCTGCGGCTTCATCGACGCGGCGGTGGAGGAATCCCTGGACGCCATCGGCGAGGCCCTGGCCGAGAACGGCAAGGTCATCGTCACCGGCTGCCTGGGGGCCAAGGGCGATATCGTCAGGACCACCCATCCATCGGTTCTGGCGGTGACCGGCCCCCACGCGGCGGATGAGGTCATGGGCATCGTGCACCAGCACCTGCCCAAGCCCCACGATCCCTACGTGGACCTGGTGCCGCCCCAGGGCGTGCGCCTCACCCCGGACCATTTCGCCTACCTGAAGATTTCCGAGGGCTGCAACCACAGCTGCACCTTCTGCATCATCCCGTCCCTGCGGGGCCCCCTGGTCTCCCGTCCGGTGGGGGATGTCCTGGCCGAGGCCGAAAGCCTGGCCCGGGCCGGGGTGAAGGAAATCCTGGTGATTTCCCAGGACACCAGCGCCTACGGGGTGGATCTGAAATACCGCACCGGCTTCTGGGGCGGGCGGCCGGTGAAGACTCGCCTCAAGGAACTGTGCGAGGCCCTGTCCCAGTTCGGCATCTGGGTGCGGCTCCACTATGTCTATCCCTATCCGAGCGTGGATGACGTCATCCCCCTCATGGCGGAAGGCAAGATACTGCCCTACCTGGACGTGCCCTTCCAGCACGCCAGCCCGAAAATCCTCAAGGCCATGAAGCGTCCGGCCTCGGCCGAGAATACCCTGGAGCGCATCCGGCGCTGGCGGGAAATCTGCCCGGAACTCGTGATCCGCTCCACCTTCATCACCGGCTTCCCCGGCGAGACCGACGAGGATTTCGACATCCTTCTTCAGTTCCTGGAGGAGGCCAAGCTCGACCGGGTCGGCGCCTTCGCCTATTCGCCGGTGGAAGGGGCCCTGGCCAACGAGCTGCCGGGCCTGCCGCCGGAAGCGGTGCGGGAGGAGCGCCGGGCCTGGCTGATGCAGGTCCAGGAGGACATCAGCGCCGACAAGCTCGCCGCCAAGATCGACAGCGAGATCGAGGTGCTGGTGGACGCCGTGGACGAGGAGGGTACCATCGCCCGCTCCAAGGCCGATGCTCCGGAAATCGACGGCCTCGTCTACATCGACAATTTCTTCGACGCCGAGCCTGGCGACTTCCTGCGGGTGCGGGTCGTGGATGCGGATCACCATGACCTCTACGCCCAGCCTGCCTGAGCGCCTGGCGGGCGTGGTGGGGGCCGCCCGGGTCCTCACCGATCCCGCCGACCTGGCTCCCTTCCTCACCGACTGGCGGGGCCGCTACCGCGGCCAGGCCTGCTGCCTGGTTCAGCCCGGCACCACGGCGGAAGTCGCGGCCGTGGTGGCACTCTGCGCCGAGGCCGGGGTGCCCATGGTGCCCCAGGGCGGCAACACCAGCCTGTGCGGCGCGGCTACTCCCGACGGCAGCGGGGCGGCGGTGATCGTCAGTCTGGCGCGCCTCAACCGCATCCGCGCGGTCGATCCAATCAACAACACCATCACCGTCGAATCCGGCTGCACCCTGGCAGCCGTCCAAGAGGCGGCCAAGCAGGCGGGGCGTCTGTTCCCCCTGGCCCTGGCCTCGGAAGGCAGCTGCCAGATCGGCGGCAACCTTTCCACCAACGCCGGCGGTGTCCAGGTGCTGCGCTACGGCAACACCCGGGAACTGACCCTGGGGCTGGAGGTGGTGCTGCCCGACGGCCAGGTCTGGGACGGCCTGCGGGGGCTCCGGAAGGACAACACCGGCTACGACCTGAAGCATCTCTTCATCGGCGCCGAAGGCACCCTGGGCATCATCACGGCGGCGGTCCTCAAGGTCTTTCCCTTGCCGCGCTCCCAGGTCACGGCCTGGCTGGCGCTGCCCTCGGCCGAGGCGGCGGTGGCCGTGCTGGCCCGGGCCCAGGCGGCGTTCGATTCCCGTCTCACGGCCTTCGAACTGGTTTCGGACGTCTCCCTCGGCCTGGTGCTGCGCCATATCCCGGGGACGGCCAACCCCGCCGGGCGGGCCGACTGGTACGTGCTGTGCGAGGTGTCCGACGGCGGGCCCGAAGATGCTCTGCGGGAGCAGGCAGAAGCCTGGCTGGAGGGCTGTCTCGATGGCGGCCTGGTCAGCGACGCGGTCGTCGCCCAGTCCGGCCCCCAGGCCGAAAAGCTCTGGCGTCTGCGGGAAAACATTTCCGAGGCCCAGAAAATCGAAGGCATCAGCATCAAGCACGACGTGGCCGTGCCGGTGTCGCGCCTGCCCGAATTCCTGGAACGGGCCGAAGAGGCCCTGACGGCGGCCTTCCCGGGGCTGCGCATCGTCGCTTTCGGCCATGTCGGCGACGGCAACCTGCACTACAACCTGTCCAAGGCGGAGCGCCAGGACAACGACCAGTTCATCGCCTGCCAGCCGGAAGCCAACCGCATCGTCCATGACCTGGTCCACTGCCTGGGCGGCTCCATTTCCGCCGAGCACGGCCTCGGCCAGCTGAAGCGGGAGGAAATCCTGCGCTACAAGAGCCCGGTGGAAATGGCCATGATGCGATCCATCAAGGCGGCCCTCGATCCGAAGGGCCTGATGAATCCCGGCAAGGTGATCTGAAAGCCGGGGGGGGCGGCGATGTCTCGCACGTCGGGCGGGGCATTTGCTCCGCCGGGCTGCGGAACTCGTCCCCGATGGGGGCTCAGACAGTCCTCGCCCGGCTCCTCAAACGCCCCGCCCTCCGGTCAGAGCGAAAGGGGGTAGCCCTCAGTGCGGGCGGCCCAGGTTGGCGAAGAGGGCTGCCACCTCGTCGGCGCCGAAGCGGTACTCCCGGTTGCAGATATCGTCGCGGACGACGATTTCCCCGTGTTCCTCGACGATGGCCAGGGCTTCGTCCCGGCCCAGGCCGAGGATCATGTCCCGCACCTTGCCGCGATTTTCCGGGCAGTTGTATTCCACCGGCCGCGGCTCGTAGAGGCGCAGGCCGTGGGCCTCCATGTCCTCGTGGAAGAGGCGGCGCAGGAGGTTCTCGGCATCCAGGGACAGAAGTTCCTCTGGCTTCACCGTCTCCGCCAGGCTAGTGAGGCGGTGCCAGCCGTCCGGGTCCCGCTGGTCGGCGTCGGGCATCTTCTGCAGGAAAAGGCAGGTGGCGACTTCCGGGCCGGCGGCCAGGAAGAGGCGGGAGGCCTGCTGTTCGGAGAGTTCGAGGTAATGCTCGAAGATGTCGGCGATGCTGTTCCCGGCCAGGGGAACCATGCTCTGGTAGGGTTCCCGGGCCTGAGGGAAGTCCAGGGTCAGCAACAGGTGGCTGCCCCGGTCGGCACCGAGGAGTTCCGGCGCCGGGGCGGCGGCGACCTCGGCGTCGGCCCGGGCCATGCCCCGCATCTGCAGGGCCTCGTCGCAATCCATGACCAGGAGCTGGATGGGCCCGTCGCCCCGCAGCTGAAAGGTGAGGCGGCCGGGCTGCTTCAACTGGCCGGCGATGAGGGCAGTCACTGCGGCCATTTCCCCCAGCAGTTCAGCCACCGGCGGCGCATAGCCGCGGCCGGCCTGCATCTGGCGCCAGCAATCCCCGAGACGGACGACGGCCCCCCGGATGTCGAGGTTTTCGAACAGGAAACGATGGAAGGTGCTGTCGGTCATTTCAGGAGCCGGGAATAGTTGTCGGGATCGAAGCCGACCAGGAGGGCGGCGCCGGTGTCGAGGACCGGCCGCTTGATCAGGCTCGGATAGCGGGCCATGAGCTGGAGCGCTTTGGCCTCGTCCACGTCGGCCCGCTCGGCGTCGGTAAGTTTCTTCCACATGAGACCGCGGGTGTTCAGCAGGGTTTGCCAGCCGGCCCGGCGGTTCCAGTCCGGCAGGCGAGCTTCGGCCACGCCGGCCTTCTTGTAATCGACGAATTCGTAGGCCACGCTGTTGGCGTCCAGCCAGGCGAAGGCCTTCTTCATGGTGTCGCAGTTCTTGATGCCGTAGACGGTCGTCATGTCATTTCCTCAGCTTGGCGAAGGCGGCGGCCATGGCGTTGCCGGCCGGAGCCGGACCGGTGCTGCGCTGCTGGGGCCGGCTCTGCGGGCCCCGGTTGGCCGGGGCCTGGTCCGAACGGCGGGCCTGGGACGGCTCGTCGGACATCCGCATGGTGAGGGCGATGCGCTGGCGGGGCAGGTCCACTTCCAGTACCTTGACCTTGACCACGTCGCCGGCTTTCACTACCTCGTGGGGGTCCTTCACGAACTTGTTGGACAGGGCCGAGACATGGACCAGGCCGTCCTGGTGCACGCCGATGTCCACGAAGGCGCCGAAGGCGGCGACGTTGGTGACCACGCCTTCCAGGGTCATGCCGGGTCGCAGGTCCTTCACCGTCTCGACGCCGTCGGCGAAGGTGGCGGTCTTGAACTCGGGGCGAGGGTCGCGGCCGGGTTTTTCCAGCTCCTTCAGGATGTCCTGGACGGTGGGTAGGCCGAAGCGCTCGTCGGTGTACTTGGCCGGATTGAGGCCCTTCACCAGGCGGCTGTCGCCGATGAGATCCTTGATGCCCTTCTTGATGTCAGCGAGGATTTTTTCGACCACCGGGTAGGCTTCCGGGTGTACCGCCGAGGCATCCAGGGGGTCGTCGCCCTGGGGTACCCGCAGGAAGCCCGCCGCCTGCTCGAAGGTCTTGTCGCCCAGGCGGGGCACCTTCTTGAGGTCGCTGCGGCTCCGGAAGGCGCCGTTCACATCCCGGTAGCCGACGATATTGGCGGCGAGCCCGGCATTGAGGCCGGAGATGCGGGTGAGCAGGGGCACCGAGGCGGTGTTCACATCGACGCCGACGGCATTCACGCAATCCTCCACCACGGCATCCAGACTCCTGGCTAGCCGGGTCTGGGAGACGTCGTGCTGGTACTGGCCGACGCCGATGGACTTGGGTTCGATCTTCACCAGCTCGGCCAGGGGGTCCTGCAGCCGCCGGGCGATGGACACCGCGCCGCGGATGGAAACGTCCAGGTCCGGGAATTCCTTGGCGGCGAATTCGGAGGCGGAATAGACCGAGGCACCGGCCTCCGACACCACGATCTTGGTGAGGCGGGCTTCCGGGTAGCGCTTCATGACGTCCTGCACCAGCTTGTCGGTTTCCCGGCTGGCGGTGCCATTGCCGATGGCCACCAGCTCGACGTTGTGTTTGGCGGCCAGGCGGGCGATGGTGGCCATGGAGCCGTCCCAGTCGTTCCGGGGCTCATGGGGATAGATGGTGGCGGTGTCGAGAAGCTTGCCGGTGGCGTCCACCACGGCGATCTTGCAGCCGGTGCGGATGCCCGGGTCGATGCCCATGGTGGCCCGGGGGCCGGCGGGGGCGGCCAAGAGCAGGTCCTTGAGGTTGCGGGCGAAGACCCGGATGGCCTCTTCCTCGGCCCGCTCCCGCAGGTCGTTCATCAGTTCCAGCTCGAGGTGGGTATAGACCTTGACCCGCCAGGTCCAGCGCACGGTGTCGGCGAGCCACTTGTCGGCCGGGCGGCCCTGGTCGCGGATGCCGAAGCGGGCGGCGATGCGCTGCTCGCAGGGGTTCTGGCCGGGTTTGACCAGGGTCTCGTCCAGCTCCGAGTCGAGGACCAGGGCGACGTTCAGCACCCCCTCGTTGCGGCCACGGAGGAGGGCGAGGGCCCGGTGGGAGGGCATGGTGGTGACGGGCTCCGAGAAGGCGAACCAGTCCCGGAACTTGGCCCCCTCGTTTTCCTTGCCTTCGATCACGGTGGATTTCACCACCCCGTGCTCGGTCAGGTATTCCCGCAGCTGGCCCAGGAGTTCGGCGTCCTCGGCGAACTTCTCCATGAGGATCTGGCGGGCGCCGTCCAGCACCGCCTTGGCGTCGGCGAAGCCGGCCTCGGCGTTGAGGTATTTTTCCGCTTCGGCTTCCGGCGATAGCGAGGGGTCTGCCAGGAGCGCCAGGGCCAGGGGCTCGATGCCGGCTTCCCGGGCGATCTGGGCCTTGGTGCGGCGCTTCTGCTTGTAGGGCAGGTAGAGGTCTTCCAGGCGCTGCTTGGTCTCGGCATCCTGGATCTCGGCTTGCAGTTCGGGCGTGAGCTTGCCCTGTTCCGCGATGTTGCCGAGGATGGCGGCCCGGCGATCTTCCAGGTCCCGCAGATAGGTCAGGCGCTCTTCCAGGTTCCGCAGCTGGGTGTCGTCGAGACCGCCGGTCACTTCCTTGCGGTAGCGGGCGATGAAGGGAACGGTGGCGCCTTCATCAAGAAGGGCGATGGCGGCATTGACCTGGGGCGGGCGCACGCCGAGTTCGATGGCGATGCGATGCTCGATGGGAGGCAGCATAGGAACCGGAAAAAGGGCGAACTATGCAAAATCCCGCGGCAAAAGACAAGCTTGCCGCCGCTTGCCCGGTCCTGCCGGTCCGGATGGGGAGGCCGGGGTCCTTGAACCGAGCCGGCCGTATTGGTGTAGCATCATTTGTTTCATCTATCCACGGAGCGGTTGGAATGAAAGTCAAAACCTATTTGTTCGGCGAAGTCGAAGTCGATCCCGGCAAAGTCATCACTTTCCCGAACGGGCTGGTAGCCTTTGAAAATAACAAGCGCTTCATGCTGGTCCATGAGCCCAGCCAGGACGAGCCTAGCCAGAACGAGCCCTCCAGCTATACCCTGCAGTCCCTTGATGAACCCGGCGTCGCCTTCCAGGTGGTGGACCCGGGTGCCGTCGGCTTCCATTACGAACTCCAGTTGACGGAGGACGAAGCGGCGCTCCTGCAAAACCCGGCCGTCGAAGACCTGGCGGTGATCCTGATCCTGTTCAAGCCGGAACCGGGAGCCGTAGGAGGCATCGGTGCCAATATCCGGGCCCCGATCATCCTGAACACCAAGGCCCGGGTGGCGATTCAGAAGCCCATCCAGCAGCTGCGCACCAATATCACCATCTCCAACCTGTCCAGCTCCGTCTAGTCGGCCCTTCAGGTGGGTGCAAGGCTGGTGCGGTAGCGGCCGGCGTTGGCGACGTAGTGCTCGGCCGATTTGGTCAGCTTCAGCACTTCCTCGTCGGTCAGTTCCCGCACCACCTTGCCTGGGGAGCCCACGATCAGCACCCGGTCCGGGAAGACCTTGCCTTCCGGGATGAGGGTGTTGGCGCCGACGATGGAATGGCGGCCGATCACGGCCCGGTTGAGGACGATGGAGCCGATGCCGACGAGGCTGCCGTCCCCCACGGTGCAGCCGTGCAGCATGACCATGTGGCCGACGGTGACCTGGCTGCCGATGTGCATGGGGATCCCTTCATCGGTGTGGAGCACGGAGCCGTCCTGGATGTTGGTTCCGGCACCGATGGAGATAGGGTCGTTGTCTCCCCGCAGAACGGCGTTCCACCAGATGGATACCTGGTCGGCCAGGCGGATGTCGCCGATAACCGTGGCGTTGGGAGCGATCCAGACGTCGCGCCCGACTTGCGGCTTCTTTTCGCCGAGGGTGAAAATGGCCATGAAAACCTCGCTTTGTCATTGAATGGGGAGATTGTAATTGACCGACCTGGAAACCCTGACCCGAGCCGTGCTCGCCTTCCGTGACGAGCGCGACTGGCGGCAGTTCCATTCCCTGCGGAACCTCATCGTCTCCCTCAACCTGGAAGCGGCCGAACTCCTCGAATTCACCCAGTGGAAGAAGGATGAGGAAATCGATGCTCTGCCGGCGGATCCCGTCTCCCACGAGGCCCTGCGGGAGGAATGCGCCGACATCCTTCTCTACCTGCTCCTCGTCGCCGACAAGGCGGGCATAGACCTCGCGGCGGCGGCGGCGGAGAAGCTCGCCAAGAATGCCGCCAAATACCCGGTGGAAAAGAGCCGGGGCTCCCGGGCCAAATATACCGAGCTTTGAGGCGGCGCCTCAGTCTCCCTGGCTTTCCAGGGTGAATTTCGCGCCGCTCTCCTGGCCCAGCGCTTCCGTCAGCCAGGGCAGGGTGTCCTGCAGGGTGGCGGCCAGGGTCCAGGGCGGATTGATGATGAACATGCCGCTCCCGTACATGCCGAAGCCTTCCTTGGGCGGCCTGCCCACCGACAGGGTGGCGTGGAGCCAGTTCTTGGCCGGCAGGGCCTTCAGCCTGTCCGGCAGCTGGCGGGACTCCGGCTTGGCCAGCTGCGGATACCAGACGGCATAGGTGCCGGTGGCGAAGCGCTTGAGGGCTTCAGTGAGGCCGTTGCGGACATCGGTGTAGTCGCTGCGCAACTCGTAGGAGGGGTCGATGAGCACCATCGCCCGGCGGGGCGGAGGCGGCAGGACGGCCTTGAGGCCGGCGAAGCCGTCGGCGGCGGTGGCAGCGACCTGGCGGCCGGCGCCCTTGAAAGCCTCCTGCAGCAGCCTGACATCGCTCGAATGCAACTCGAATAGCCGCAGGCGATCCTGGGGCCGCAGGAGCTTCCAGGCCAGCCAGGGGGAACCGGGATAGTGCCGGAGCTTGCCGTCCGGGTTGAGGGCGCGCACCAGGTCCACGTAATCGGCTACGGCGGGAGGCAGGTCCGGGCGCTGCCAGAGCCGGCCAATGCCGTCCCGGTACTCGCCCAGCTTGCTGGCGTGGGCGCTCTCCAGGGCGTAGCGGCCGGCGCCGGCGTGGGTATCCACGTACCAGAAGGGCGCCTCCTTCTGCTCGAAGTAGCGGCAGATCTGGACGAGGATGAGGTGTTTGAGCACATCGGCATGGTTGCCGGCGTGGAAGGCGTGACGATAACTGAGCATGGCGCGCAGTATACGTCCCCCGATGGCCGTCGCGGCAGCTGTTTTGGAAGTCCGCCCCGCTTCGGGGAGCGGCGGTTTCCCGGGGGGCTTTTATGGGGCCGTTGGTCGTCGCAGGGGAAAACGGGCACCGATAAGAGTAGAATTATGCCCCCCTAGTCATCCGCCAATCGGGCGGAGCTCCAATAGATTCGGGAGGACATTCCTTGGAAGCCACGCTAGCCCCCGCAGTACCTGATTTTTTTGACCGTCAGCGCACGATCGCCAAGCCCGGCTTCAATCGCTGGCTGGTTCCCCCGGCAGCCCTGGCCATCCATCTCTGTATCGGCATGGCCTATGGCTTTTCCGTCTTCTGGCTACCCCTGTCCCGGGCCCTCGGCATTACCAAGTCGATCGAGTGCGCCAAGGACATGGGCTTTTTCGAGCAGGTATTCAGCACCAGTTGTGACTGGAAGATTTCCATGCTGGGCTGGATGTATACGATGTTCTTCGTTTTCCTGGGCTCCTCCGCCGCCATCTGGGGCGGCTGGCTGGAGAAGGCGGGGCCGCGCAAGGCCGGGGTGGTTTCGGCCTTCTGCTGGTGCGGCGGGCTGGTGATCTCCGCCCTGGGCGTCCATCTGCACCAGATCTGGATGCTCTGGCTCGGTTCCGGCGTCATCGGTGGCATCGGCCTGGGCCTGGGTTACATTTCCCCGGTGTCGACCCTCATCAAGTGGTTCCCGGACCGGCGCGGCATGGCGACCGGAATGGCCATCATGGGGTTCGGCGGCGGCGCGATGATCGGCGCCCCCTTGGCCGACAAATTGATGAAGTATTTCGCGACGCCGACGTCGGTCGGGGTCGTGGAGACCTTCCTTGCGCTGGCTGCCATTTATTTTGTCTTCATGATGGCGGGGGCGCTGGGCTATCGGGTGCCGGCCGAAAACTGGAAGCCGGCGGGTTGGGTGCCACCGGCCAAGGCCAAGAGCTCGATGATCACCGACAACCACGTGCATCTCGATGTGGCCTGGAAAACGCGCCAGTTCTGGCTGATCTGGGCCGTGCTCTGCCTCAACGTGACCGCCGGCATCGGCATCATCGGCATGGCCTCGCCGATGCTGCAGGAGGTTTTCGCCGGCCGGCTGATCGGCATCGACGTCGCCTTCAACGACCTCGACGCTGCTCAGAAGGGCGCCATCGCCGCCGTCGCCGCCGGCTTCACCGGCCTGCTGTCGCTGTTCAACATCGGCGGTCGCTTCTTCTGGGCCTCCCTCTCCGACCGGATCGGGCGCAAGGCAACCTATGTCACCTTCTTCCTGCTCGGCTTTGCGCTCTATGCGGCCATTCCGTCCTTGGCCCAGGCTGGTAGCTTGGCGCTCTTCGTCGCCTTTTTCTGCATCATCCTTTCGATGTATGGCGGCGGCTTCGCTACCGTGCCGGCTTATCTGGCGGACATGTTCGGCACCCGCTTCGTCGGCGCCATCCATGGCCGCCTGCTGACCGCCTGGGCGGCTGCCGGCATCTTCGGTCCGGTATTGGTGAACTACCTGCGCGAGTACCAGCTCGACCACGGCGTCGCCCGGGCCGATGCCTACACCATCACCATGTACCTTCTGTCCGGCCTGCTGCTGGTCGGTTTTGTCTGCAACTGGCTGATCCGGCAGGTTTCCGAAGAACATCACATGACCCAGGAAGAATTGTCGGAAGAAAAGAAGGGCGCCGACGATACCCATCAGCACTTCGTCGAGGATGTCTCCGCGCTGGCCAGCGAAGTCCGTCACTCGTGGGCTGTCTTCCTGGCTTGGCTGGCCGTCTGGATTCCGCTCGGCTGGGGAGGCTGGATGACGGTCCAGAAAACCGTCGTGCTTTTCAGGTAAGACCGCCATGCCGCTTCCGCGCCTGGCCATGGCGCGGGGGCGGCGGGCGGAACGAAAACGGTTATGCTAATGCCGGTTTCCAACTAGCGAGAACCGGCGTGCCTTTCTTCGACACTTTTTCGGAAACCCTTTTGCTGATTGCGGCCGTTGCCGCCGTCTGGTTCTGGGCGGATAGCCTCAAGGCCCGGGAAATCGCCGTCCGTGCCGCCGCCGGGGCCTGCGCCGAGGAAGGGCTGCAATTCCTCGACGAGACCGCCGCCGTCCGCTCCCTGCGCCTGGCCCGGGACGACGAGGGCCGGCTGCGGCTGCGCCGCATCTACGGCTTCGAATTCTCCGACACCGGCGATAACCGCCGCGTCGGCAGCCTTGCACTCCTTGGCCAGGAAGTCGAATGGCTCAACCTGCGGCCGCAACTCTACCTAGTGCCCAAGGCATCCAATAACCATGAAACCAAGCATTGAAACCATCGATTTCCACGGCCTCGAAGCCCTCCGGCTGACGGCCCCCCGCGGGGCCAGCGCCGTCGTCGGCAAGCTGGGCGGCCAGGTGCTGTCCTGGACCACCCGGGACGGGCGGGAGCGCCTGTTCCTCAGCGAGCGGGCCCGTTTCGACGGCAGCGTCCCCATCCGCGGCGGCATCCCGGTATGCTTTCCGCAGTTCTCCAGCCTCGGCAGCCTGCCCAAGCACGGCTTCCTACGTACCCGGCAGTGGCAGGTCAGCGGCCAGTCCAGTGACGACGGCTACACCCTGCTCAGCCTCGAGACCACCGACGACGAAAGCACCCGGGCCCTCTGGCCCCATGCCTTTCGGGCCGAGGTGACGGTGGTCCTGGAGGAGGACCGGCTCGATGTAGAACTGAGCATCGACAACCTGGGGCCGGAGCCCTTCTCCTTCACCGGCGCCCTCCATACCTACCTGCGGGTGGTCGAGGTCGAGGACATCGCCCTGGCCGGGCTTTACGGCTTCGCCTACCGGGACGCCGCCGACGGCGACAGGATCAGGAAGGAAAACAGCCCGGAACTGATCGTCGAGGGGGAAATCGACCGGGGCTACCACAATGCCAACCGGCCGCTGCTGCTGCAGGCGGGCAACCTGAGCCTGGGCATCCACCAGGAGGGCTTTCCCGACGTGGTGCTGTGGAATCCCTGGGTCGATCTCTGCGCCCGGCTGCCGGACATGGCGCCCACCGGCTTTCGCCACATGCTCTGCGTCGAAGCCGCCGCCGCGCGCCAGCCGGTGACCTTGGCGGCGGGGGAAAACTGGTCCGGTCGGCAAAGCCTGGTGGCCCTATGACCCGCCGTTGACGCCGGTCATGCCCTGAAAGGGCATTCCTGTGGGAAAATACCTCTGCAGAAAATAGGGTTAATACCTGAAGGGAGTGGGGCGATGGACAAGCAGACGATGCGCTATTTTCCGAACCTGGATGGAAATGCCATCGAAGGCCTGGTCGAGCAATGGAAAAAGGCCTTTCCGGCCATGGGCGTGATGGCCCTTCTGCCGGAAGCGGAAAAGGAAGCGGTCGGCAAGCTGCAGGGCGTCTTTTCCCGACAGGGGGTGCCCCTGGTGGGGGCCATCTTCCCCGCCCTGGTGGCCGGCGAGGAATTCCGGACCAATGGCGTCTGGCTCCTGCGCTTCGAGCGCATGCCCTACGCCGCGCTCTATGATGAGCTGCCCCAGGCCGGCATCAGCGCCGCCGAGGTGGCTGAGCGCATCGCCGAGGGGGTGCGCGGGGAACTGGACGATACGCCCGATGCCACGCTCTTCCTCCTTTTCGACGCCCAGGTGCCCAACATCGGCACTCTCCTCGACGAGCTCTACCTGCATTTGGCCAACCGGGTGCACTACCTGGGAGCCAATGCCGGCAGCGAAACCTTCCAGCCCATGCCCTGCCTCTTCGACAACGATCGCGTGGTGGGCAACGGCGTCCTGGCGATGCTCCTGCAGCCCCATCGGGGCGGCATCCTGGAGCACGGCTATGGCGCCCCGGAGGAGATGATCTATGCCACCTCCACCGAAGGCAACCGCATTGTCCACATCGACTGGCGGCCGGCCTTCGAGGTCTATCGGGAACTGATGCAGAAGCAGTACGGGGTGGAGATCACCCGGGACAACTTCTACAACTATGCCGTCCATTTTCCCTTCGGCATCGTCCGGGCCAACCATAGCGTCCTGGTGAGGATTCCGGTGATGCTGGGCGAGGACGGCTCCCTTTTCTGCGTCGGGGAGGTGCCGCCCAATTCGCTGCTGACCTTGCTGGAAGCCCCATCCGTCGATTCCACCCATACCCAGGAAGCACTGAACCGGGGATTGGTGGGCCTGAACGGCGATATTGCCGGCCGGGAACTGCTGCTTTTCTACTGCGCCGGCCGCAACATGCACCTGGGGAACGCCGCGGCGACCCATGAGCTGGCCGGGCTGGTGCGCCTCACCGGGGTGTCCCGGCTGGCGGGCGCCAAATCCCTGGGCGAGATCGGGCCTTCCACCGTCGGCGGATACCCGCTCTTCCACAACGCCACCCTGGTGGCAACGTGCCTCTAGGCAGACCCGGCGGCCAGTACGACGGGATCCTGCCCGTCCTCTACGACCTCGCCCTCGTCATCGGCGGCGAGGTGAGCCTGAAGCCTCTGCTCACCCGTTGCCTGCAGCGCCTCCTCTACTACACTTCCTTTCCCGCCGGTTTCGTCTGCCTCGACCCGCTTACGGCCGGGGGCGCCCCCTGGGTGGAGACCCGGATCGACGTTGCCGTCGGCGACTACAACCTGGTGGAGCTGATGGGCCGGGAGGTCCGCCTGCCGGCGGCCCTGCTGGGCCCCGGGGCGGCCACCGATGGCAATGCGGCCGACTTGCTGTCCCAGCTGCCCATACCGGCGGGGCGCTACAGCAGCTTCCTGCGCCTGCCCATCGACGGGCGGGGAGTCATCGTCCTCCTGGCCCCCCAACTCCCCGAGACCGAACTGCCGGTCACCCGCATGTTCACCCCGGTCATGGCCCATCTCGCCAAGGCCATCCTGCTTTGCCGCAATTACGACAGCTACACCGGCGGCCTCATCGCCGAGCGCGACGATCTGGCGGAAAAGCAGCACCTGGCGGCCAAGATGTTCGAGAGCAGCTATGCGGGCATGGTCATTACCGATCCCGATGGCAACATCCTCTCGGTGAACGGGGCCTTCACCCGCATCACGGGCTACTCGCCGGAGGAGGCCCTGGGCAAGAACCCGCGCATCCTGGCTTCGGGCCGCCACGATCAGGAATACTTCCGGCTGATGTGGCATGAGATCCTGACCAACGACCAGTGGGTCGGGGAGATCTGGAACCGGCGCAAGAACGGGGAAATCTATCCGGAATGGCTCCTCATCGGCGCCGTGCGGGATGGCGCCGGCAAGCTCACCAACTTCATGGGCATTTTCTCGGACATCAGCGATCAGAAGGCGGCCGAGGCCCATATCGAATACCTGGTGAACCACGATTCCCTCACTGGGCTCCCCAACCGGGCCCTGCTGCGGGACCGGACCGAACATGCCATCGCCGCCGCCGCCCGGGAACAGAGGGAAGTCGCCCTGCTGTACGTGGATATCGACAACTTCAAGATGATCAACGATTCCCTCGGGCACGCCCAGGGCGACGAGCTCCTGAAGGCGGTGGCCGATAGGCTGCGGGGCTGTATCCGGGAAATGGATACGGTCAGCCGCCAGGGGTCCGACGAGTTCCTGGTCCTCCTGACCGAACTGGACGACGGCAGCAATGCCGCCCTGGCTGCGGCCAAGATCCTGGCGAGCCTGGCCGCCCCGGTCCAGTTGGGCGACACCGCCCTCAACCTCTCGGCCACCATCGGCATCAGCCTTTGCCCCGGCGACGGCAAGGATTTCGACAGCCTCCTCAAGAACGCCGACACGGCCTTGCGCTACGGCAAGGAATTCGAGCGGGGCAGCTACCGGTTCTTCACCGACACCATGAACCAGGGGGTACGGGAGCGCTTCTTCCTGGAAAGCCGCCTGCACGGCGCCCTGGAGCGCCGGGAATTCGTGCTCCACTTCCAGCCCCTGGTGGATTTCCAGAGCGGCAGGATCGCCGGCGCCGAATCCCTGATCCGCTGGAACAGCGCCGAAATGGGCCTGATTTCGCCGGCTCGGTTCATTCCGGTGGCGGAGCAGACCGGGGCCATCGTCGCCATCGGCGCCTGGGTCCTCGGGGAAGCCTGTCGCCAGCTGGCGGCCTGGCGGGCGGCGGGGCTGCCCATCGAGCTCATCGCGGTGAACCTGTCGGCGGTGCAATTCACCCGCGGCCAGATCGTCGACACCGTGCGCCAGGCTCTGGCCGACAGCGGCCTGCCGCCGGCCTGCCTGGAACTGGAGATCACGGAATCCATCCTCATCCACGACACCGAGCAGACCCTGGCCACCGTGCGTTCCCTCAAGGCCCTGGGGGTGCGGCTCTCCCTGGACGATTTCGGCACCGGCTACTCCAGCCTTTCCTACCTGACCCGCTTCCCGGTGGACAAGCTCAAGATCGACCAGTCCTTCACCCGCGAGCTGGGCACAAGCAAGGAAGCCGCCAAGATTGTCCGCACCATGATCGGCCTCGGCCGCAGCCTGGGGCTGGAAACGATCGCCGAGGGCATCGAGACGGCGGAGCAGAAGGGCATGCTGCAGCGCTGGGGCTGCACCCAGGCCCAGGGCTACTACTACAGCCGGCCGGTGCCGGCCGAGGAATTCGTCCGTCTCTTCGACGCCGAGGGCGAGGCGAGGCCGGCAACCACCACGGTGCTATGATGCGCGCCTTTCTATAGCGGAGATATCCATGAAACTCGGAACCCCCCTTTCTCCTTCCGCCGTGCGGGTCATGCTGCTGGGCTCAGGCGAACTCGGCAAGGAAGTGGTCATTGCCCTCCAGCGCCTGGGGGTCGAGGTCATTGCCGTGGATCGCTACCCGAACGCCCCCGGCCACCAGGTTGCCCACCGCGCCCACGTCATCCCCATGACCGACGGCGCCGCCCTGCGGGCCCTCATCGAACAGGAGCGGCCCCACCTGGTGGTGCCGGAAATCGAGGCCATCGCCACCGACACCCTGCTGGAAATCGAAACCGAGGGCCTGGCCGAGGTGATTCCCACCGCCCGGGCCGCCAAGCTGACCATGAACCGGGAAGGCATCCGCCGCCTTGCTGCCGAGGAGCTGGGCCTGCCGACTTCTCCCTACAAGTTCGCGGACTCCCTGGCCGAATTGCAGGCCGCGATCGATGGCGGCATCGGCTACCCCTGCGTGGTGAAGCCCGTCATGTCGTCTTCCGGTAAGGGCCAGTCCACCGTCAAGGGACCTGAAGACGTGGCCAAGGCCTGGGACTACGCCGCCGCCGGCGGCCGGGTGAACCAGGGCCGGGTCATCGTCGAAGGCTTCGTCGATTTCGACTACGAGATCACCCAGCTCACCGTCCGAGCCTGCGACGCCAGCGGCTCGGTCCAGACCTATTTCTGCGAGCCCATCGGCCATGTCCAGGTGGGCGGCGACTACGTGGAATCCTGGCAGCCCCAGCCCATGAGCCCGGCCGCTCTGGCCAAATCCCGGGAGATCGCCGCCGCCGTCACCGGCAACCTGGGCGGGCGGGGCATCTTCGGGGTCGAACTCTTCATCAAGGGCGACCAGGTCTGGTTCTCCGAAGTGAGCCCCCGGCCCCACGACACCGGCCTGGTGACCCTCTGCTCCCAGCGCTTCTCCGAATTCGAACTCCACGCCCGGGCCATCCTCGGCCTGCCGGTGGATACCGCCCTGCGGGAGCCCGGCGCCTCGGCGGTCATCTACGGCGGCATGGAAGCTGCCGGTGTCGCCTTCGAGGGCGTCGCCGAAGCCCTCGCCGTGCCCCGTACCGACCTGCGCCTCTTCGGCAAGCCCGAGGCTTTCAAGAAGCGGCGCATGGGGGTGGCCGTGTCCAATGGGGCTAGCGTCGAGGAGGCCCGGGAGCTGGCCAAGCTGGCGGCGGGGAAGGTGAGGGTAGTGGCGGGTTGATTGGTCGCGTCCAGCCGGCTGGACGCCCTCAGTGTTGGATTGGGCCGAGCGGACACGGGATTGTGTTTGTTATGGCCCAACATCCGACCTCCAGCCGGGCTGCAAGCGCCCCTGAGGGGAAACCGCCTGCGCCCGGTGTTATTGTTTTTCAATCAATGGCTTGTGAAGCGATTTCCGGTGCGCGCCGGGAGTTGGCACATCTCCTGCGATGAGTCTCGGCAAGGAAGGGCAGCGACTGCCCGATCCGAATCCGTACCACTCATCTTTCTGGAGAATTGCAATGAAGACACTGACCATCAAAGACCTGCCTCTCAACGAGGAACTGGAATCCGAGGCGCTGGCCGCCGTGAGCGGCGGCATGGGAAGGACGCCTCAGCAGATACTTGCCTGGGAAATCTCGGGCAAGCCGGCGACATGGCAAGGCCTGGTCCTCAATGATCAGAACCGGCTCGAGCTGCCGGTCATCTGATTCCCGAGTCCTGGGGTCAGGTCTTGCATTCCAGCATCACCGATAGCCTATCGCCGCGATCCCTGCCGCCCCCTTCGTTTGCAGCGCCATGACGCCAAATGATCGAGCCAGGAATGGGCAGGGGAGGGCATGTTGTCGTTCCGGAAATGCTGCAATGCAAGCCCTGACCCCGTCATTTCGATCTTTGCGTCAGCCGCTATGTCTCAGCCAGATGGACCAAACGCTTTCCATTGCCATCCTGGTCGGTTTCGTAGTTGCTTCGCCGTGGCTTCTGCTCTTCTTCTACCGGGCGACGATCCCGCCCGGCATGCTATGGGCAGCCATACTGTGCCAGTTTTTCCTGCCAATCATCGGCTGGGCCATTGCCCTGTACGTCGCGCTCAGGGACTGGGACTTCCCGCCGCCGCCTGACAGCTGATCCGGGAAAACTCCGTTGCCATAGGTAGAGCGTTCGTTGCATCGGCCTCAAGGCCCTGAGGGTTTCGCTCGCCTGTTGTGCCAGTCGGCGACAATGGCTCCAATTCAAATGACACGGGTAGTGTTGCGGCCATGTTCAAGTCCGGCGGGCGAAGGCGGGGGCGGTATAATTACGCCCTTTCCGCTTTTCCTTCTCCCGCCGTGACCGCCCTCGACACCGAAATCTCCCGCCGCCGCACCTTCGCCATCATTTCCCACCCGGACGCGGGCAAGACGACGCTGACCGAAAAGCTCCTGTGGTTCGGCGGCGCCATCCAGGTGGCGGGGGAGGTGCGGGCCCGCAAGGCCAGCCGCCACGCCACGTCCGACTGGATGGAACTGGAAAAGCAGCGGGGCATTTCGGTCACTTCCTCGGTGATGCAGTTCCCCTACCGGGAATGCATGGTGAACCTCCTCGACACCCCGGGCCACGAGGACTTTTCCGAGGACACCTACCGGACGCTGACCGCCGTGGACTCGGCGGTCATGGTCATCGACTCGGTGAACGGCGTCGAAGCCCAGACCATCAAGCTCCTTAACGTCTGCCGGATGCGGGACACCCCCATCCTCACCTTCATCAACAAGCTGGACCGGGAAGGCAAGAATCCCGTCGATCTGCTGGATGAAATCGAGTCGGTGCTGCAGATCCAGTGCGCCCCCATGACCTGGCCCATCGGCATGGGCAAGCGTTTCCGGGGCGTCTACCACCTCTACGACGACACCATCAGCTTCTTCGACCCCCGGGCCGAGAAGGGCACCGCCGAGATCATCCAGGGCCTCGACAACCCCCGCCTGGACGAGCTCATCGGCGACCAGGCCGAGGAGCTGCGCATGGACGTGGAGTTGGTGCGGGGCGCTTCCCATCCCTTTGACGCCAAGGATTACCTGGCCGGCAAGCAGTGCCCGGTGTTCTTCGGTTCCGCGGTGAACAATTTCGGCGTCCAGTCCCTGCTCGATGCCGTGGTGGAGCTTTCCCCGGCGCCGCTGCCCCGACCCGCCGCCACCCGGGAGGTGGCGCCCGCCGAGCCCAAGTTCTCCGGCTTCGTCTTCAAGATCCAGGCCAACATGGACCCCAAGCACCGGGACCGCATCGCCTTCCTGCGGGTCTGCTCCGGGCGCTTCGAGCGGGGCATGAAGGTGAAACAGGTGGCGGGCGGCAAGTCCATCGCGGTGAACAACGCCATCACCTTCATGGCCAGGGACCGCAGCACCACCGACGAGGCTTATCCGGGCGACATCATCGGCATTCCCAACCACGGCACTATCCGCCTGGGGGAAACCTTCACCGAGGGCGAGGACCTGCGCTTCACCGGCATCCCGTCCTTCGCGCCGGAGCATTTCCGCCTCGCCCGTATCGCCAATCCGCTCAAGATCAAGCAGCTCCAGAAGGGCCTGCAGCAGCTGGCGGAGGAGGGACAGACCCAGCTCTTCCGGCCCCTGTCCGGCACCGACCTCATCCTCGGCGCCGTCGGCATCCTGCAGTTCGACGTGGTGGCTTCCCGCCTGGAGAACGAGTACGGCGTCAAGGTGATCTTCGAGTCCTACAACTGCTCCACCGCCCGCTGGATTAAGGGGGACGAGGGCGAGCTGCGGCAGCTTTCCGACCGCTACAGCGCCAACGTCGCCCTGGACGGGGCCGACGACCCGGTCTACCTGGCCCCCAACAACGTCTATCTCAACATGATGCGGGAGAAGTATCCCAAGCTCCAGTTCCTGGAAGCCCGGGAAGTGGCCTGATCCGCCGGCAACGTTGATCCGGCCGCTACGGCGGCATCAATCCAGGGCGAGCAGGGCGACGACCCGGTGCCGGTCGATGGCGGTCAGGGCCGGGGCGAGGGCGGAAAAGACCGGGTAATCGGGCTGTCCGGCCAAGGCCTGGAAATCGGCCACGAAACCGGTCGCCCAGTCCCCATCCTGCAAGACGGGCGAGGCCGCGAAACGGCTGCGGGCCTCGGTCAGGACGCGGCCGATCCCTTCCCGCACTTCGCGGACGCGGTCCTGGCCTTTGACTACTTCCTGCAAGGTCCGGCGCAGGCCGGTCATGTCCCGGGTCTGCCAGGACTCGGGGCTGATGGCTTCCCCTTCGACCGTGGTCTTAACCCGGGTGAGCTGGCCGCTGGGAAAGCGGATGCCCTTGCCCTTCACCGCCAGGGCGTCGCGCAGGGCAGGCCAGGCCGATTCCGCCACGCTGAAAGTCGGCTCTCCCCGCGAGTCCGGGGCGACCCGGATATTGGCCGGGGCGAAGGCCTGGTCGAAGCGCCGGATCAAGGCTTCGGGCGAGAGGCCCGGCTCGATGCTGACCGACAGCAAGCGGGGGCTGTCGCCGCCCACGGAGAAGGTCAGGGTCTCCTTGTCGCCGGCCTGCAGGTTGCGCAGGTCCAGGCCCCGGATCTGGAAGCGCTGCCGGGCCTCGGCGCCGCCGCCGTAGGCGAGCTGGCTGTCGAGGCTGCCGCCGGAGAGGGCCTGGCGTTCCCGCCAGAGCCCGGCGAAATCCCGTAATTTCCGTTCCAGGGCGGCATCCCCCGGCTGCTGGGCGACCAGCCGGTTGCTGAGGTCGGACTTGAGGGCCTGCAGCCGGGCATCGAGCTCATCGAGATAGCCGAGGCTCTGCTGGGCGCTGGAAAGCTGCCGGTTGAGCAGGGGATCCCGGTTGCCGAGGCTGCCAGCCGCCTGCCGCGGTGGCTGGGGGGCGGCTTTCCTGGCCGGGGGGAGGGCGGGACGCCCCTGGGAAAGAGGGAACCGGGTTTCGCCGACATCCCTATCGGCGGTGGCATTGGCATGGAGGGAGCTTATCCGCATGGATCAGAAGAGCGGTGCCGTCAGAGCACGTTGAAGAGGGACAGGGTGCTGATCTTGCCGTAGGCCTTTTGCGTCGCCTGCAGCGCCGTGGTGTAACCGTTGAGGTTGACTGCGGCTTCGGAGTAATCCAGCTGCCCGAGTTCGATCAGGGATTGCTTGTTGGAGAGGCTCACGTTGGCGAAGTTGTCATCCATGGTCTGGAGGATATTCTGGGCGCCGCCCAGGCGGGCGATCTTGCTGTTCACGGAATTCATGGCGTCATCCACGCCGTTCAGGCTGGCGGTCACTTCGGCCTGTACCACCGGGTCATTCACGTTGACGCCCGGCGCTTCCAGAACGGCCACGGCCCGGTCCAGCAGGTTCAGCATGTCGGCCATTTCCGGCAGGCTGACATTGGCGGCCTGGGTGACCCCGTTGCCCACCACCACGTTCTGGACCACGGTGTTGCCGGTGAAGCTGTAGCGGGCACCGAGGGCGGCCGCCGAATTGTAGGTCACGGCGGCGGTGGCCGTGGCTGTGCCGGAGAAGAGATAACGGCCTTCCTGGTCCTTGGCGTTGACCGCGTAGAAGAGGGCGTCCTTCAGGGACCGCAGGGAGCTGGCCATGGCATTGACGTCCGATGAGGTGTTGCTGCCGTCGGCTGCCCAGACCAGCAGGTCGCGGGCTTCCTGCATGTCCTTGTTCATGCTGTCGAGGTGGGTTTCGTTCTGCTGCAGGCGGCTCTTGAGGGCGGCGATGTTGGTCCGGTACTGGCCGAGGGCGGCCTCCTGCCGGTTCAGGCGGGAGATCCGCACGTTGCTCACCGGATCGTCGGAAGGCTGCAGCAGGCGCTGTCCGGAAGCCATCTGCTGCATGATGTTCCCGACCGTGACGGAGGAATCCTGCAGGGCCCGGTTCATGGTGGTGTGATATTGGGTGCTGGCGATGCGCATGGCCTTCTCCTTAATTGAACATCGCCAGGGTGCTGTCGAGCAGCTGGTTGGCCACGGCGATGACCTTCATGTTGGCCTGGTACATTTGCTGGTACTGCATCAGGTTCATGGCCTCCTCGTCGGAATTGACGCCGCTGGTGGTCTTCCAGTTGGCCTCGGCCTGGTCGCGCACGGTCTGGGCGATCTTGAGGGAATCCTGGTTCTGCTGGCTGTCCATGGCGAGCTTGCCGGTGAGCTGGGTGTAGACATCGCCCAGGAGGACGGCCCCCAGGGAAGTGACGGTCACCGGCTGGTTCTTGAGGTCGATGACGGCGAGCAGGTTGTCGCTGTTGCCCGGCTGGGCGGCATTGGCCGAGAAGCCGAGGTCCTGGCCGGTGAATCCGGCGGGGACCTTGAGCAGGGCCGAGGTGCTGGCGGGGTCGAACTGGAAGAGGGCGCCGCCGGGGGTGCCGGCCATGGTGAAGCCGGCCCCGAGCTGGGTGTTGACCTGGGCCGCCAGCCCGCTGGCCATGTCCACAATGGACTGGGTGAGGGGGGCGAGGATGTTGTTCTCGAACTCGTCCAGGCCGCCGAGCTGGCCGCCCAGACCGCTGGTCCCCAGGGTGAAGGTCTCGTGGGCGAACACCAGTTGCAGGGTCTGGGCGCCGGTCAGGGTGCTCTGGACGGTGACGGTGGCGGCGGTCTTGCCCACCACCAGGGGCTGGCCGCTGCGCAGGGTGACGGTGCGGGAACCGTCCGGCTGGTCGATGACCTGCACCCCCACCAGGCTGGCCAGGGCATCGATCTTGCGGTCCCGCTCGTCCACCAGGCCCGAGGGGCTGGCGCCGGTGGTGGTGCTGGAGACGATCTTGTCGTTGAGGATGGCGATGTCGCGGCTGATTTCGTTGATCTGGGAAACCGCCGCCGTGCGCTGCTGCTGGGTGCTGATGCGCTGGACGGAAAGGACCTGGCGCAGGCTGTTGAAGCGCTGGGCCAGGGCATCGGCGGCGGTGACGACCTGCTGGCGCAGGGGGCTGGAGGTGGGCTCGACGCTGGCGGCGTTGAGGGCGCCGAAGAATCCGTCCAGGCCGTTGTTGATGCTGGCGCTGTCGTCGCCCATCACCTGTTCGAGCTGGGTGAGGTAGGGCTGGGTGGCGGAGCGCTGGCCGAGCTCGGAGCCGGCCAGCCACATCTGCAGGTTCTTGTAGCCGTCGCTGAAGCGCAGGAGCGACGATACCTTGACCCCGTCCCCGGGGGAAGCGATGGCGCCCCGGTTGTTGTGGGCGGCCCCGAGGAGGACGCCTTGGCGGGTGTAGCCGGGGGTCATGACGTTGGCGATGTTCTGGCTGGTCGTGTCGAGGACGATCTGGGCGGCCAGGGCGCCGGTCAGGGCATTGTTGATGATGGTCATGGCAGGTGGGTCTCGCGCAAAGGGGGGGGCGACGGCGCAGCCCCTATTTGTCCAGGGCGACCGCCGGCGGGCCGGACTTAAATGGCGCCGCATCCGCCGGGGCGTCGGCGGCCGGGGCGGTGAGGGTCGGCAGCAGCTGGCGCAGGATGAGGTCGGCGATGCCGAAGGCACGCTGGCCGGCCAGGGTGTCGGCCAGCAGGGTATCGGTCATGTCCAGCATGTCGGCGCCGGCACGGTCCTTGTAGATGCTGTCCTCGCCGGCGAACTCGCGGCTGGCGCGGCGCATCTGGCGCAGCATTTCGCCGATGAAGAAGCCCTCGAACTTTTCCGCCGCGGCCTCGGCCTTGGCGCGCAGGGCCGGGTCGGCCGGGGCTGGGGTGGGGGTGTCGGCGGCAGCCGTATCGGCGGTGGAAAGGGGAAGGTTGTCGCTCAAGCGCATGGCTGGGCCTTTCAGATCACGATCAGTTCGCCGTCGATGGCGCCGGCCTGGTCCAGGGCCTGGAGGATGGCCATGATGTCGTCGGGATTGGCGCCGGTGCTGTTGATGGCGTCCACGATGGTCTGCAGCTTGGCGCCGGCGGGCCAGTTGAACATGTGGCCGGAGCCCTGCTCGACGGCTACCCGGGACTGGGGCGTCACCGTCGTGTTGCCCCGGCTGAAGGGCGCCGGCTGGCTCACCGCCGGGGACTCGGAAATGACCACCCGCAGCGAGCCGTGGGACACCGCCGCCGGCCGCACCTTGACGTTCTCGGAGATGACCACGGTGCCGGTGCGGGAATTGAACACCACCCGGGGAACGTCCATGCCGGTGTCCACGGTCAGGTCTTCCAGGACGGAAACGAAGGCGACCCGGTGGGTCGGGTTGGCGGGGGCGATGACGTCGATGCTGGTGGCGTCCCGGGTGCTGGCGATCTCGCCAAACTTGCGGTTGATGGCCTCGACGATATTGGTCGCGGTCTTGAAATGGGGGCGCTTGAGGTTGAGGCGCACGGTGGGGCGGGTGTCGAAGTCGCTTTCGATTTCCCGCTCGATGCTGGCGCCGTTGGGAATGCGGCCGCTGGTGGGCGTATTGACCGTGACGCTGGAGCCGCTGGCACCCTGGGCGCTGAGGCCGCCCACCACCACGTTGCCCTGGCCGAGGGCGTAGACCTCGCCGTCGGCGGCCCGCAGGGGGGTCAGCAGCAGGGCGCCGCCCCGCAGGCTTTTGGCGTCCCCCAGGGAGGAGACGGTGACGTCGATGGTCTGGCCCTTGCGGTAGCCGGGGGGAAAGACGGCGCTGACCATGACCGTGGCGGTGTTCTTGGACTTGGCGTCCACCCGCTCCGGCAGCTTGACCCCGAACTGCTTCAGCATGTTGGTGACCGACTGGCCGGCGTACTTGACCTGGGTGCTGTCGCCGCTGCCGTTCAGGCCGACCACCAGGCCGTAGCCGATGAGCTGGTTTTCCCGCATGCCCTCGATATTGACCAGGTTGCGCAGGGGCTGGGCGGCGTGGGCCTGGACCGCGAGCAGCAGGGTGGCGAAGACTTGGGCGGCGAGACAGGGGAGGAGGCGGCGGAATTTCATGGTATCGGGCTCAGAAGGGCATCCAGGGGCTGACGAAGAAGCGGGTCAGCCAGCCGGCGCTGTTGGCGTCGGCCAGCGCGCCCTTGCCGGAGTAGGCGATGCGGGCATTGGCGATGCGCTGGGAGGAAATGCGGTTGTCGGTGTCGATGTCGGCGGCGCGGACGTAACCCGCGACCCGGACCATTTCCTCCCCCTGGTTCAGGTACAGGCTCTTTTCGCCCTGGATGCGCAGGAGGCCGTTGGGCAGCACTTCCTGCACGATCACCGTGATGGCGCCCTGGAGCATGTTCTCCTGGGTGCTGGACGCCTTGCCGGCGAAATCCCGCTGGGCGCTGATGCTGGTTTCGGTGGCGATCTTCTGGTTGAGCACCAGGGTCGAGGGCTGGACGGAGACGCTGCTGCCCTTGTCGAACTGGGTGCCGGCCCGCTTGCTCGCCTGGGTGGTCTCCTGGAGCATGACGGTCAGGACGTCGCCGGTCCGGAACACCCGGGTGTCGGAAGTCAGGGCCCAGGGCGTGTCGGCCACGAAGACGCCGCCGGACTGGCCCTTGCGGGCCATCGGCGGGTTCGGGGGGGGCACCGGAGCCTCCGTCGGCGGTTCCGGCGGCAGGACGGCGCAGGCCGCCAGCAGGGCAGCGGCCAGGCTGGAGGGCAGGACGTGCTTCATCGGGTTGCCTGGGCGAGCTGCTGCATCATGTTGTCGGCGGCGGACAGGACTTTGGTGTTCATTTCATAGGTGCGCTGGGCCGCGATCATGTCCACCATTTCCTCCACCACCTGCACGTTGGAGCCTTCCAGGGTGCCCTGCTTGAGCTTGCCCAGGGCCTCGGTGCCGGGGACGCCCTCGGTGGGCACGCCGCTGGCGGTGGTCTCCATGTAGAGGTTGTCGCCGACGGCGAGCAGCCCGGTGGGATTGACGAAGTGGGCGAGGGTGAGCTGGCCGATCTCGGTGGGGTTGGTGGCCCCGGAAACGGTGACCGACACTAGGCCGTTCTCGCCGATGGAGATGCTGGTGGCGTTGGGGGGCACGGTGATCTGGGGCTGCAGGGGCAGGCCCTGGGCATTCACCAGGCGGCCCTCGGCGTTGAGCTGCAGCTGGCCGGCCCGGGTGTAGGCGCTCCGCCCGTCGGGCAGTTCCACCCGCAGGAAGCCCTGGCCGACGATGGCCACGTCCAGGGACTGGCCGGTGGTCTGCAGGCTGCCGGTGGTGAAGATCTTCTGGGTGCCCACCAGGCGGGTGCCGTTGCCCCGCTGGACGCCGGCCGGGGAGATGGTGTTGTCGTCCCGCTGGGCGCCGGGCTGGCGCTCGATCTGGTAGAAGAGGTCCTCGTACACCACCCGGTCGCGCTTGAAGCCGACGGTGTTCACGTTGGCCAGGTTGTTGGCGATGGCCTGCAGCTTGTCGTCCTGGGCCTGCATGCCGGTCTTGCTGATCCACAGCGAAGGATTCATGTTTTTCTCCTGTTGTCTTTCGATCCCGGCCGCTTATTCGCGGACCAGGCGGTTGCCGGCTTCGGCCATGTTGTCGGCGGACTTGAAGAGCCGCATCTGGACTTCGAAATCCCGGTTCAGGCTCATGGTGGCGATCATCTCCTCCACCGCCGAGACGTTGCTCCCCTCCAGGTGGCCGCTCTTCACCATGACGGTGGTGTCGGCGGGCAGGGGCTGCCCGTCCCGGGCGACGATGAGGCCAGCCTCGTTCTTGCCGACGGCGCCGGGCTCCGGCTTCACCAGCTTGAGCCGGTCCACCGGCTGCATGCCCTCCTGGCCCGGGGCCTGGACGGAAATGGTGCCGTCCCGGCCGATGGACACCTGCTTGAAGGGGGGCAGCACGATGGGGCCGCCGTCCCCCAGCACCGGGCGGCCATTGACGGTGAGGGCCCCCTCGCCGTCCACCTGCAGGCTGCCGGCCCGGGTATAGGCCTCGCCCTTGCCCCATTGCACGGCCAGGTAGCCCCGGTCCTCCACCGCCACGTCCAGGTCGCGGCCGGTTTCCCGCACCGCCCCCGGGCGCTCGGCCACGGCGTTGGCCTGCAGCTGGCTCATGTGGCGGGCGTCGTAGCCGTAGCCCGGGACCGCCTGGCTGGTGGCGAGCTCCAGGTCGGTGCGAAAGCCCGCGGTCTCCAGGTTGGCCAGGTTGTTGGCATGGACCTGCTGGGCCCGCAGGGTGCGCTCGGCCCCGCTCATGGCGGTGTAGATCAGTGCGTCCATGGCCGCCTCCTTAGACTGCCTGCATGAGGGACTGCATCATCTGGTTCTCGGTGGAGATCACCTTGGTGTTGGCCTGGTAGTTGCGCTGGGAGGACATCAGGCCCACCAGCTGGCTGGCCACATCGACGTTGGACTGCTCGAGGGAACCCACCGTCAGCTCGTCCGTGGTGCCGCTGCCCGGGGTGAAATACACCGGGCTGCCCGAGGACTTGGAGGGGGTCCAGGAGGTGTCGCTCACCGGCGACAGCCCGCCCTCGTTGGGGAAGGTGGCCAGGGCCAGGGCGCCGACGCTCTGCTTCTGGCCGTTGCTGTACTGGGCCATGACGGAGCCGTCCTTCTCGAGCTGCACCCCGGTCAGGATGCCGGAGGCGTAGCCGTTGGCATTGTTGACGGTGGTGGTGGCCTCGCCGGCGAACTGGGTGGTGTTGGTGTAATTCACGTTCACCGTCAGGGGGGCGGCGCCGGTGGGGGTGCCCAGGGCCAGCGCCACCGGGGCGACGGGGGCGACGAGCTGGCCGCTGGTGTTGAAATTCAGGGGGGTGGTGGCGCCCAGGGCCGCGCCGTCGAAGGTGTAGTGGGCGGTCACCTGGTTGGTGCCCGTCTTGACGAAGTACTGGGTCATGCTGTGCTGGACGCCCAGGGAGTCATAGACCACCGAGACCATGGAGCTGTTGAAGGACTGGGGATTGGCGGTAGAGAAGGGGGCGGCGGGAACGGGCCAGTCGGCGGAGAGATTGCCGACATAGGTCAGGCTGTCGCTGGCCTTGGCCGGGACCTGCCCGGTCGGCACTTGCAGGTCGCCCATGGCGCCGAGGGCCGAGCCGGTGGCGACGGCGGCGTAGCCCTGGGCCCGGCGGCCCTGGCTGTCCACCACGTAGCCGTCGGGGTCGGCGGAGAAGATGCCGACCCGGGTATAGAGCAGGGCGCCGGAATTGTCCTTGGTGGTGAAGAAGCCCCGGCCCTGGATGGCGGCGTCCATGCCGCGGCCGGTGCTCAGCACGCTGCCGCCCTGGTTGATGCTCTGGGTCTGGGAGCCGACCTCGACGCCGATGGGCTGGGTGCCGGCGTACATGGAGGCGAAATTGGCGCGGCTCGACTTGAAGCCGTAGGTGCCGGCATTGGCGATGTTGTTGCTGATGGTGTCGAGTTCGTCGTTGATGGCATTGAGGCCGGAGAGGGCGATGTCGAAACTCATGGGGCTTCCTTTCTAGTTGGCTTGGGCGGCCGGACGACCGTTGAACTGGGTGACGGCGGTGGGGAGGACCTCGCCGACCTGGGCCACGTTGAGCATGACGCTCCCCGTGGCCGCGACCTTGACGCTGGAAAGCTGACCGTACACCTCGGTGGCCGGCGTCTCCTTGCTGTCGGTTTCGATACGCAGGGAGTAGGCGCCGGGAGCGAGGCCCAGCCTGGCCGGATCGAGGGTGAAGCGGGCATCTCCCGCCCCCCGGGGGCCGAGGGGGATGCGGTGTTCGCCGCCGCCGGGACCGGTCAGCACCGCGGTGACCTGGGAACTGGCGCTCTGCAGGCTGAACCCGGCTTCCACCGGCTGGCTGGCGAGATTGACCCGGTCGCTCCTGACCGCCACCTGGGACCCGACCTGGGCCCCCAGGGCGACAGCCTGCATGCTCTGCAGCAGGGCGGCGTTGGCACTGCCCTGCTGGGCCAGCTTCTGGAGGGATTCCATCTGGCTCAACTGGGTGAGCTGGTTGACGAACTGGCTGGGATCGCTGGGCTCCAGGGGGTTCTGGTTCTTGATCTGGGCCACCAGCAGCTTGGTGAACAGTTCCGAAGGGGCGCCGGCGGCATTGGCGATGGGAGTCGCCCCCTCGGCGGCGGTGTTCTGGTTGGAGGTGAACAGGCTGGTCTGCACGGCTTAGCCCTCCCCGAGCTTCAGCAGGGAATGCTGCATGCCCTTCACCCGCTGCAGCACTTCCACATTGGTCTCGAAGGCCCGGGAGGCGGCCATCATGTCGGTCATCTCGGCCACCGGATTGACGTTAGGGTAGAACACCATGCCTTCGTCGTTGGCCAGGGGATGGTCCGGTTCGTAGGACTTGTTCACCGGCTCGGTGCTTTCCACCACGTCGAGGACCTGGACCCGGGCGCCGGGCAGCTGGCCGCCGGCACCCTCCAGCCCGGCGACGGCGGCGAACACCGGCTTGCGGGCGCGGTAGGTGTCGGCCTCCTTGCCGGAAGCCGAGTGGGCGTTGGCGAGGTTGCTGGCGACGGTGTTGAGCCGTACCGTCTGGGCCGTCATGGCCGAGCCGGCGATCTGGGAGATTTGCTTGAATGACATGGTTATTGTCCTGAAATGGCCTTGGCCAGTCCCCGCAGCTTCATGTTGAGGAAGGTCAGGCTGGTCTGGAAATCCAGGCTGTTCTGGGAAAATTCCGCCTGCTCGACCCCGATTTCGACGGTGTTGCCGTCCTGGGTCGGATGGTTGGGGGTGCGGAACAGGACGCTGGATTCGCCGGTATCCAGGGCGAGGCCGGTGCCGTCCTCAGCCCCGGCCTGGCGCAGGCTGGCGGCGAAGTCGATGTCCCGGGCCTGGTAGCCCGGGGTGCTTTCGTTGGCGATATTGGAGGCCAGGATCTTGGTGCGTTCGGCCCGCAGCTTGAGCGCCTCCGGATGTATTCCTACGGCTTTGCTAAAATCGATGCTCATGTTTCTCCTTTCCTCTTCTTATTTCCTGAACAATGCCCGCCGCCGGTCCTGGGCTGCCGCCCTGGCCGGAGTGCTGGCCATGCCCGCCGCCCTGGCGGCGGAATCCCTGGAGACCCGGGTCGGACAGGCCGCCCGCCAGTTCCTGCTGGAGCAGGCGGCCCGGGCCGGGCTGGCCAAGCCGGTGGTGGACCTGACGGTAGCGGCGGGCAGCCGCACCGTGCCGAACTGCCGGCCGCCGGTGGCGGTGGAACCGGTGGACACCCGGTATCCGGGGCGCATGCGCTTCGCCGCCTTGTGTCCGGCGGAGCAGGGGGGGCGGCAGGAATTCGTCGTCCGCGCCACCCTGTCGGCGGAGGTGCTGGTGACGGCCACGGCGGTGCCGGCCGGGAAGCCCCTCGTCCCCACCGACCTGGCCCTCGAACGCCGGGATATCTCGACCACGCCGGATGCCCTGTCCAATGTGGAGACAGTGGCCGGCCTGGCCAGCCGCCGCTCCCTGCGGGCCGGCCAGATCCTGGCCAGGCAGTGGCTGGTGGAGCCGGTGCTGGTGCGCCGGGGCGAAGCGGTGCGCATCGTCGCCCGCAGCGGTCCCATCGAAGTCAGCTCCGCCGGCGAAGCCTTGGAGGCCGGCCGCCGGGAGGACACGGTGCGGGTGCGCAACAGCGCCAGCGGCAAGGTCATCCGGGCCCGGATCACGGCCAGCGGTACGGTGGAACCAGCGGACATGCCCGTCTCCATGCCGTCTCAATCCCCCGACTGAAGTCGATTGGCCAGCCGGACCAGCTTGTCGGCGTAAGCCGGGTCGGTGGCGTAGCCGCCCCGGGTCAGGCCCTGGGCATAGGCGCGGGCATCGCTGCCGGCATTCAATGCCCCCTGGTAGCGGGGGTTGTCCAGGAGCAGCCGGGTGAAGTCCCGGAAGGCGCTGGCGGCATCCGGGTAGCTGCGGAAGCGCTCGACCCGGCCCTGGGGGGCGCCATTCTCGTATTCGGTGGTGGCGGCGTCGATGGCGGCGCCGGACCAGTTGCCGCCGGCCTTGAGGCCGAACAGGTTGTGGCTGTCGCTGCCGTCGGGCCGGCGCAGGGGATGCTGGCCCCAGCCGGATTCGAGGGCGGCGTGGGCGGTCAGGATATCGGCGGACACCCCCAGGCGCTGGGCGGCTTCCCGGGCCCAGGGGGCGACAGCGGCCGCGAAGTCCTGCTGGGCATCGCTGCCGGCGTCGGCGGCGGCCGGCGCGGACTGCAGCCGGAACTGGTGGAAGCGGCCCTCGGCACTCAGGGCCGTGGGGCTGCCCGAGCCGTTCTCGATGAAATCGGCGACCTCGGCCTGGAGCTCGCCGAAGAGGGCTGAAAAGGCCCGGGGGCCGGGGGCCGCCAGGGGCAGGGCGATGGCGTCCGGGTTGCCGTCGGCGGCCAGGGGGCGGGGAGAAAACTCAGGCCGGAGCATAGGTATCCGCCTCGCCGTCGAGAACATATTTCATGATTTCGTGCTGGTCCATGAGGAGCCGCCCGTTGCGCTCGTTCAGGGCCTTGCATTCCCGGGCCAGGCCTTCGAGGACCTGCCAGCCGGATTCCAGCGCCTGGCGCCGGTTTTCCGGGAATTGCCGGAAGACGGCGGCGATGGAGATGTCTTCGCCGGGGCCGAGGATTTCGGCCGCCAGGGCCACGCGCTCCCGCCGCCGTTCCTCCAGGGAATCGGCCAGGGCCAGGATGGCCTGGGCGATCTCTTCCAGCTTCTCCCCCCGGTGATGGAGGGCGGCCTCGAACTGGTTTTCCAGCAGCATCTTGAGTTGGCCGTAGCCGATGAGGTCGGCCCGCATGCCCTGCATGAGACGGAGGAGGGGGGCGGGCGTCGTCATTCCCGGTTTCCGTGGTAGCGCTCGATGAGCCCGGCGAGCTTGGCGGCGTTGAAGGGCATCTCGCCCCGGGCCAGGGCGTCGCGCAGGGCGGCGACCTTGGCCTCGTCGATGTCGGGCAGGTTGCGCAGGGCGGCCAGGGCCGGCTGCAGCACCGCCGATTGCAGTTCGGCGGCCGCCGGCGTCGCCGGGGAGGCCGGCTTGGCCGCATCGACGGGGGGTGTTTCGACAACCTGGACGGCGGCCTTGGCTTCCGGCAGTCCCGAGCTTCCGATCTTCATGGGGTAACCTCTCGATTTCGTTCGCATATCAATTCCGGGCGTCTCAGTGGGTGTTGGTCAGGCTCACTTTCTGAGCGCGTAGTTTGTTCCGCAGCAGGGAAAGGGTCTTGTCGTCCGGCAGGGCGGAGTCGACGCCTTCCATCAGGGGCACGGTTTCCCGCGGCATGCCGAACATGGCCGCCACGGCCTGGGCCTGCCCGCTGGTCAGGATCAGGAGTTCGATGCGGCGGTTGACCCCGGCGGCGGGGCGCTCCACGTCGAGGGGGGCGCGGTCGGCCATGCCCACCTCCTGGAGGACGCCCTCCGCCGGCATGCCCCCGGCCAGGAGTTCGGTCCGCGCCGCCATGGCGCGCTGGCTCGACAGGGTCCAGTTGGAGAAGAGCGGTCCCTGGCGGTCGGCGGCAAACTGCACCGAGTCGGTATGCCCGACGATGAGCATCTGGTTTTCCATCAGGGCGAAGACCGGCCCCATCCTGCGCAGCAACTGGCGGAAGCGTTCGCTGGGAACGGCGCTGCCGCGCACGAACATTCCCACCCGGTCGGTGTCGTGGAGCATGACCCGCAGGCCGTAGGGGGTGACGATGGTCTGCAGGTTGCCGGCCAGGCCGGCCTGCTCGCTGAGCAGCGCCAGGGCCCGGGCCAGGTCCTGGAGTTCTTCGGCCGATTCGTAACGGTTCTTGATGACGCGCTTGCCCATCCCGGCTTCCAGGATGGCGTTTTCCCGGGCCACCACCGGATCCCGGGGGATCAGGCTGCCGGTGGGGCCGCCTACGGTCTCGGTCATGTGGCCCTGGCCTTCGTCGATCAGGCCGCCGCCGACGATATTCAGGTTTTCCTGCAGCTCTTCCTTGTCCCGGGCGGCCATGACCCACAGGACCAGGAACAGGCACATGAGGGCCAGGCAGAAGTCGGCGAAGGCCACCTTCCAGGCGCTGCCGTGCTCGTCCTCCTCATTCTTGCGGGAGACGCGCTTGATGACGGCTTCGGCGTTGGCGTTGTGCTTGATGGACATGGCGCGGGGGCTTTCCTCAGGCGCTGAACTGAGGGTCGCTCTTGCGGCGCAGGTTGGGCCGGGACTCAGGGCCGGAATCATCCGGGTCGCCGCCGGCGATGAGGGCGTTGATCCAGGTTTCCAGCTGGGCGAAGCTAGGCTTGATGTTGAGCTGCACCAGGCGACGGCCGGCGTCGATGGCGAGCAGCGCCGGCTTGCCGGCGACATGGGTGACCAGGACCACCTTGACGCATTCCAGGGTCGAGATGTCCTGCTTCACCACCTGCTTCATCATGTTGCTGATGGGGTCGAGGACGCCGTAGCAGAACAGGATGCCGATGAAGGTGCCGACCATGGCGGCGGCCACCCGCTCGGCGATCACCGCCGCGCTGGCGCCTTCGCCGACGGTGTTCATGGCCATCACGATGCCCAGCACCGCCGCCAGGATGCCGAAGCCGGGCATGGCCTCGGCGATCTTCTGCAGGGACTTGGAAGGCTGGGACAGCTCTTCGTGGATCGCTTCCAGCTCCTGGTCGAGGACGCCTTCCAGCTCATGGCTGTTGATCTTGCCCATGGCCATGAGGCGGAAGTTGTCGACGATGAAGGCGATGAGCTTGGGCTCCTCGAGGATGAGGGGGTAGCGCTGGAACAGGGGGCTCTCGTGGGGGGCCTCGACGTGGGCGTCCAGGGCCTTGAGGCCGCCGGCGGCGGTCTGCAGCAGTTCGTACATGAGGAGCAGCTGCTGGCGCTGGAATTCCGATCCCTGCTTGCGCTGGACCACGATCTGGCGCAGCTGGCGCAGCATCTCGTTGATGACGTGGCGCGGGTTGCCGAGGATGATGGCTCCCACCCCGGCGCCGACGATGATGAGCAGCTCCACCGGTTGCCAGATGACATGGAGGATGCCGCCGCCGAGCATGAAGCCCCCGAAGACGCATCCCAGAACGACGGCGAAGCCGATAAGTTGTTGCATGGTTATTCCTCTTGGTCAGTTGTGCTGCAGGAAGTCCTTCATCTTCCGCAGCGCTCCCTTGTTGATCTGGCACACCCGGGCCTCGGTCAGGCCCAGCACTGCGGCGATTTCCTTCAAACCCAGTTCGAATTCGTAATAGAGCTGCACCACCCGCTGCTCCCGCTCGTCGAGCCGCCCGACCGCCTGCTCGATGGTGCGCCGGGCGATGAACTGGGCTTCCGGGGTGGCCCGGTCCGACGGCAGGTTGGTCAATTCCGTCACCAGCTCGTCGAAGCTCGCGAACTCCTCGGCGGAGTCCGCGAGCTGGAATTCCTGGTAGTCGTCCACCGTCAGGTCGAGGGCTGCCATGATCTCGGCCTCGCTCGGCTCGTGGCCCAGGCGGCGGGTCAGTTCCCGGACCGCGTCCCGCAGCCGGTGGCTCTCCTGGCGGACGGTGCGGGGCCGCCAGTCCTGGCGGCGCAGCTCGTCCAGGATAGCGCCGCGGACGCGCAGGGCGGCATAGGAGGGGAACTTGTCGTCCGGCGGCCCGTAGCGCCGCAGGGCGTCGAGGAGGCCGAGGAGGCCGATCTGCTCCATGTCCTCCCGGCTCATGGTGGCGGTGACCTGGGCATTGAGCTGGCGGACGATGCGCTTCACCAGGGGGGCATGGGCGACCAGCTGCCGCTGCTCTTCCGCAGCGTTGAGGGCGGCGCTCGCGGCGCCGCACAGCTCGGCATATCCCATTTGCAGGTCGGTCATCATTCGATGATGAGCTTGCCGATCATGGCTTCGGTGAAGGGCTTGTCCTGGCGCTCCCGGGCATAGCTCTCGCTGTAGGCCCGGTTGATGCCGGCGGTGAATTGCTCGATGGTCAAGGCCCGGGCGGTGTCCACGGTGTAGGCGGACAGGGCCTTGACGGCGATGGCGCGCAGCAGGGGGAGGTGCTCCTTGGTCTTCTTTTCCAGCTCGGCGGAGGACTTGAAAACCAGGTCCAGGGCCAGGAAGTGGGGCGCCGACTGGTTGTCCTGGGCCCGCAGCATGACGATCACCTTGTCCAGGCTGACGTACTTGTGGTTCTGCGCCTCCGGCAACGGCTCAGGGGATTCGGACTGGCTGGCGGTCCGGGGCTGCAGGTACCACCAGACGGCGCCGCCGGCGGCAAGGGCGGTCCCGGCCAGGAGGGCGAAGGCAAGAATCAGAAGCTGGGCAGTCGATTTGTTCATCATGGATCAGGGGTGGTCGGACGTGAGGGCGAATCGGGTTCCCGCCAGGCCGTCTTCGGCCTCGGCCAGGGCGCGGCCGGGGGCGGCGGGCTCGGCATCGTCCTGCCGGGGCCGCTGGCGGCCGTCGCCGTCGCGGCCATGGCTGGAGACGTGTACCGAGACATCGGCATAGGGGCCCTGGGCCAGGTCCTGGCGCAGGCTGTCGCCGATGCTGTGGAGCTGGCGCAGCACCTCGCCGTGGGAGGCGCTGAGCTGAATCTGCAGGGTGCCCGCCTGGTGGCGGATAACCAGCTCGACGCTGCCCATCATCGGCGGGTCGAGGCGGATGACGGCCTGCTCGCTGCGGTTGGCGATCTGCACCTGGAGGCGCTCGCCGAGGGCTTCCAGCAGGGGCTGGCGCCATTGCTCGGGCGTGCCGGCGGGCAGCTTCACGGTGGTGGCCGCGGATGGGGAGGAGGCCGTGCCCGCCGATGCCGGCTGGGGGGCCGTCAGGTCCGCCCCGAGAACTGGGGCCGGGGCGGCGAGGCTCGGACTGCGCTGCTCGGCGCTGTCCGCGATTTCGCCGGCCGCCGGGGGCGGCGTCTGGCGCCCGGCAGCCTGGACGGGGGAATCCGGGTTTTCGTCGATGGTGGGTGTGGTCGCGGCCGCCTTGTCTAAGCTCGGCATTTTCTGGCCCAGGCTTGGCGCGGGAGCGGGGGCGCGGGGCTGGGCCGCCGTAGGTGCCGGCGTGTCGGCTGCCATGGCGGCGATGATCGGCGCAGTCGGTGTGGCGAGGATCGCTGCCCCCGGCATGGCCGTTGCCGGAGCGGCGGCGCCGGCGTCGGCGATCTTGTCGGCCTTCTGGTTGTCCGGCGCTCCGCTATCGGGGAGGGCAACCGGCATCGGCAAGCCCAGCATGGCCGACAGCAGCGGCGGAGTCATGCCCGGCAAGGGGGTATCCGATCCGCTGTCCGCGGTATCGGCCTCGACAACGGCCAGCCCTTCCGTCGCCGCGGCCGGAGCGGCCTCCTGGCCGGCGGCCAGGATGATGGCTTCCAGGGCGGCGCCGAACAGCGGCAGCGCCCCGGCGCCATCGGGCAGGGCGGCGGCCGGTTCAGCAGCGGAAAACGGCTGGGCGGTTGCTGCTTCCAGGGGGAGGGCGGCGAGGGGCAGGGCGGCGAGGGGCAGGGCAAGGTTCACGGCTGGTTCTCCTTCAGCTCGTCGCCCTGGGCATAGGCGAGCCAGCCCTCCCGGTTGGCCCGCATCTTGGCCAGCCATTCGTCCAGACGGGCCAGTTCGTCGGTGCAGCGTTCCGTGGCCAGCTGGTGGGCATGGCGCAGCCCCTCGAAGGCCGTGCACTCGGCTGCGTTCCAGTTTCCGCCCTGGACCAGGTCCGGCAGCGCGGCGGACAGGGCCCGGTCGGCTTGAGCCAGGGCTTCCCAGTCCTGCCCGCGGGCGGCCTCGTTGAGGCGCCGGGTCAGGTGCAGCAATGCCGTGAGCTTATCCATGGCTGTCCTGCACGCCCTGCCAGCCTTGCCGGAGAGTGGTCAGCAAACCACTGACTTCGTCCACCAGGGCGGCATCGAGGTTGGCACCGGCCTGGTAGAGGCGCTCGGCGCAATAGTCGTAGAGCCGGGCGAGATTGCCCACCACCTCGCTGCCGGAATCATCATCGAGGGCGCTGGACAGCCCGTTGATGATATCGATGCATCTGTCCAGGCTCCGGGCCTTCAGCTCGTAGCGCCGGGCGGCGATGTGGGCCCGGGCCCGGGCCAGCTCTTCCAGGAGTCCGTCCATCAGGATCAGCACCAGCTGCACGGGGGAGGCCTGGGCGGTTTGGGCGCCCAGGTTGACGGCGTGGTAGCTGCGGTAGGCTTCGTAGTTCGGTGTCGTCATTTGTCGTGTGAGGTCCTTGGGGAATCGGGATCGCCCGCCTAGTTGCCGCCCAGGTTGGCGAACATGTTCGCGGTGTCGCTCATCTGGGCCTGCAGGCTCTGCAGCCTGGAGAACTGCTGCAGGTAGCGGTTGTAGTAATTGGTGTATTGCTGGTCCAGCTGGGTCTGGCGCGTATTGATGACCTTCTGGCGGTTCTGCACCGAGTCCTGACGCCGCTTGATCTGGCCGGTGCCGCTGTTCAGCCAGACGTCCAGGTAAGTGTCCAAGGAGCCGAGGACGCCGCTCTTGGCGGTCGGGCTGGCGCTGCCGAAGACGGTGTCCAGGCCGCCGGGGTGGGCCGCCAGGCCTTTCTGCAGCTTGGCCGAATCCAGGGAAAGGTTGCCATCCCGGTCGGCGCTGATGCCGAAATCCATGATCCGCAATCCGCCCACGTTCTGGCGGATGAGGGAATTGAGCCGGCTGCGCAGGGTCCGCACCCCGGCGTCGGTGGCGAAGGCGGCAGCGGCGGCGCCTTTCTCCGCATCGCCGACGTTGGTGAGGTCGTCGAGGGCCTTCTTCAGGGTGTTGTAGGCGTCGACGAAGCCTCTGACATTGGCGGCGGTGGCGCTGTCGTCGCCGGCGACGGTCAGGGTCAGGGGGGCGGCGCCGGCGGCCTGGGCCTGGGTGAAGGTCATGGTGACCCCGGGGATGGCGGTGAAGGTGTTGCTGGCCTGCTGCAGCTTGACGCCGGTGTTCTGGGCCCCCATCCAGACGATGGCGTCCTGGGGCGCTGCCAGGGTGGTGGCGGGGGTGGTGTCGAAGTAGGTCTTGAGGCCGCCGGAGAGATTGGTGGTGTCGAGGCTGATGGCGCTGCTGGCGCCGGTGCTGCCGGCGGACAGCATCAGCTGGGTCTGGCCGCTGACAGTCACGATCACGGCATTCACCTTGCCCTGGTTGCCGGAGGCCTGGTTGATGGCGCGGGCGATCTCGGCCTGGGACAGATTGCCGTCGGCATCGGTGTCGGCGGTGCCGAAATCCACATTGAAGGACGTGCCGCTGACCTGGATGGCCAGGAGACTTGCGGGCTGCACAGGCACCGGCACCGTCGGCAGGTTGGCGTAGGACACCTGGTGGGCGGTGGCCACCTGCTCGACGAACAGGGAGTAGGTGCCGGGCTGGGCGCCGGCCGAAGCGGTGGCGGTGCCGAAACCGGTGGCGCCGAAGGTGGCCGAGTACTGGACCAGGCTCTTCTTGCCCGAGAGGCCGAGGAGGGCGCTGTCGAAGGCCCGCAGCGCCGACTGCAGCTTGGTGAGGGCGCTGGAAGTGTCCTGGGCCGTCTTCGATTGGGTGCTGAGCAGGGTTTGGAGCGGCTGGACGGCGGCGGTGGCCATCTGGGTGGCGACGGAGGTCGGGTTGATTTCAGTCATGACGGGCTCCTTCAGAAGGAAAAATGGGATTTCCCTCGTTAAAGGCGACCGGATCAGCCGCCGACTGAAATTTTCCGGCTTCGATCATGACTGCCCCCGTAGCCAGACCTGGGTCGCCATGTCGTCCTGGCGCTTCTGCTCCCGCGCTTCCCTCGCCCGCTGGTGGCGGTTTTCCTGGCGGACCAGGAACTGGCTCAAGGCCTCGTGCTGGCGGAAGGCGGCGGTGAGGGCGTTCTGGCTCACCGCCATGTCGGCGTCGTGGAGGGCGAGTTCCTCCCGGTGGGCGGCGGCCAGGGTCATCACGGCCTGCTTGTAGTCGCCGCAGTTCATGGACAGGGCGGGGGACCAGGCGCCGCTGGCGCCGGTGCTGTGGCACAGCTGCTCCAGGCGCTCCAGGTTCCTGCGGTAGCGCTCCCGCAGGCGCTCCTTGCTGGCGACTTCCGAGGTCAGGCGGTCCACTTCCTGCTCCCGCAGGTCCGCCAGGCGGTTCAGGCTGGTCTGGGATTTCATGCCGTCAACTCCTCGAGTTGTTGCAGGGTTTCCACCAGGGGGGCGGCTTCCCGGGTCCCCTGGTGGAGGAAGGCTTCGATCCGGGGCCAGCGTTCCACCGCCCGGTCGGTGGCCGGGTCGGCCCCCGCCACGTAGGCGCCCAGTGGGAGCAGGTCCCGGACCTGGGCGTGGCGGGCCGCCATTTCCTTCAGCCGGTGGGCCGCCGCCCGGTGTTCGGGGGAGGCCACCAGGCCCATGCAGCGGCTGACCGAGGCGGCGATGTCGATGGCCGGGTAGTGGCCGCGCTCGGCCAGTTCCCGGGACAGGACGATATGGCCGTCGAGGATGGCGCGGGCCGTATCCACCACCGGGTCCTGCTGGTCGTCGCCTTCGGCCAGGACGGTATAGATGGCGCTCATGCTGCCGCTTTCCGCCTCGCCGTTGCCGGCGCTTTCCACCAGTTGGGGCAGGAGGCTGAAGACCGAGGGCGGGTAGCCCCGGGTGGCGGGCGGCTCGCCGAGGGCCAGCGCCACTTCGCGCCGGGCCATGGCGTAGCGGGTGAGGGAATCCACCAGGAGCAGCACGTCCTGGCCCTGGTCCCGGTAATGGGCGGCGATGGAATGGCAGAGGTCGGTGGCCATGAGGCGCATCAGGGGCGACTCGTCGGCCGGGGCAACCACCACCACGGCGCGCTTGAGGCCTTCCTCGCCCAGGGAGAGATCGATGAATTCCCGCACTTCCCGGCCGCGCTCGCCGATCAGGCCCACCACCACCACGTCGGCCACGGTCTGCCGGGTGATGAGGCCCAGCAGCACGCTCTTGCCGACGCCGCTGCCGGCCATGAGGCCGACCCGCTGGCCCTTGCCGAGGGTCAGGGTGGCGTTGATGGCGCGCACGCCGACATCGAGGATTTCCCGCACCGGCTGCTTGCGCAGGGGATGGACCCGGGGCGGCTGGGGTTCCAGGGGATGCTCGCCCCCCAGGCGGCCGAGGCCGTCGATGGGCTCGCCCAGGCCATTGACGATGCGCCCCAGCCAGGAGGGGCCGATCTGCAGGGCGCTGCGCTCCGGGGCCGGGACGACCCGGGCGCCGGTGGCGAGGCCCTCGGGCTTCTTGAAGGGCATCAGGAAGGAGACCTGGTCGCGGAAACCCACCACCTGGGCGGCCAGCCAGTCTCCGGAGACGGTTTCAATCAGGCAGCGCTGACCGGTGCGCAGGGGGCAGCCGACGCTTTCCAGGAGCAGCCCGGAAGCTCCGGTCAGGCGGCCGGTGAGGGTGGCTACCGGGACTTCGGCCAGATGGAGCTTGCGGATGGCGGCACCGATCATGCCTCGACCTCGGGCTGGTCAGCCATTTCCAGGAGCTGGGCGCTCACCTGCTCGATGCACGCCGCCAGGCGCTGCTTGCAGCCGGCATCGGCTTCATGGCCGCCGGCCTTGACTCGGCATTCCCCCGGCTCCATGCGGGGATCGGCGATGAGGTTCCAGCGCTGGGCCTTCTCGGGGGCGAGTTCGCAGATGCGGTCCAGCTCTTCGGGGTTGAGATAGACCTCTACCTCGTCCAGGGTGGCCGGCATGGCGCCCAGGGTCTCGTCCACCAGGGCGAGGAGCTGCACCGGCTGGAGGGCAAGTTCGCAACGGATCACCTGGCGGGCCACCTTGGCCACCAGTTCGACTACTTCCTGGCGCAGGGCGGACTGATAATCGTGCCGCAGCTGCTGGAGGCTCTCCAGCATCGCTTCCACCGGCTGGGCGAGGTTGTCGAAGTGGGCCAGGGCTTTCTGGCGTCCTTCCTCAATGCCTTCGTTGCGGCCCTCGATGTGGCCATCCTGCCGTCCCATGCGCAGCCCGCTTTCGTAGCCCTCCCGGTAGCCTTTGTCCATGCCTTCCTGGAAGCCGTCGGCGCAGGCCGCCTGCAGCTCCGCCGGCGAGCCGGCCAGGCCCCGGGCGCCGGCGGCGACCTGGGAGAGGGGAGGGAAGCGGTGGGGCCGCATGTTCATTCGACGACGGCCTCGGCGAAGAGCTGGATTTCGATTTCGCCGGCATCGGCCAGGGCCTTCACCTGGGCCATGATTTCCTGGCGCATCTGCTCGACGCGGCTCAGGGGAACCGGGCCGGTGCGCCGCATCAGCTCCTCGAAGCTCTGGGCCTGGCGGCGGGGCATGGCCTGCAGCACGGCGCTGCGGACGGCCGGTTCGGCACCCTTGAGGGCGATGGCCCACTGGTCGAGGGGGATGTCCTCGATGATGCGGGTGATGACGGTATCCGACTGGCGCGACAGGATGAAGAAGTCGTACATGCTGGCCTCGATCCCGGAAACCACCTCGGGATCCCGGGCCCGCAGCAACTCGACCATCTGTTGGCGGCTGCCGGGCAGGCGATTGAGGATGTCGGCCGCCTGGCGCACGCCTTCGACGCTGGCGCTCTGGGCGCCCAGGCTTTCCAGGCAGCGGCCGACCACTTCCTCCAGTTCCACCAGCAGTTCGCTGTCCACCTCGTTCAAGCGGGCGATATTGAGGAGGACGAGATCGCGCCCTTCGTTGGGCAGGGCGTGCATCACCTCGCTGGCCATGGCCGGCGGCAGGAAGGCGAGGAACACCGCCTGCATGCGCACGTGCTCGCCGGCGATGCGGTCGGCGATCCACTTGGGGGACGCCCATTGCAGCCGGGCCATCTTGGGCCGGATGGCGTCGCCGTAGATATTGTTCAGGACGCTGCTGGCGATGTCGCTGCCCAGGGCCAGGTCGAGGGAACGCTTCAGGTAGGAGCGGGAGGCGCCATGGACGCCGCTCTGCTCCCGGTACTCGTCGAAGAAGCGCTGGATGGCGTGCTTTACCGATTCCACCTTGATGCCGCTCATGCGGGACATCACCTGGGTGACTTCCAGCAATTCTTCCCGGGCCAGGCAGCGGAGCACGGCGGCGGCGGGTTCCTCGCCCATGCTCAGGAGGACGATGGCGGCCCGCTCGACCGGGGTCAGGGTGGAGGCTGCGCTATCGGCGGAATTATTGGGCTTGCTCATTTTTCTGTACCCATTGCTTGACGACTTCGGCCACCCGCTCGGGCTCCTTTGCGGCCAGGACCTTCAGGTGATCGACCATGACATCCACCGGGGAGCCGGCGGGGGGCAAGTCGTAGTTTTCGAGGAGGGGCACCACCGGCATCCCGACCGGGTTGGGGGAGCCGGGGAGTCCCAGGGCGGCCGGCGCCTCTTCGGCGGGGAGGGCCTGGGCCGCTTCCAGTTCGGCGGCCTCCCGTTGGGCGGCCTCGAATTCGTCGGCGTCGATCAGGGGCACGGGCGCCAGGCGCTGCTGGGCGATCCTGAGGAGCGGGCGGGCCACCAGCAGATAGGCGAGCAGCATGCCGAGGGCGGAGACAGCCCAGGAGCCCATTTCGATCTGTTTGTCGCGTTCTTCCCACCAGGGCACGGGCTCCGCCTTGGCCGGGAAGGGGAGGGCGGAGACGGTGAGCTTGTCGCCCCGTTCGGCATTGATCCCCAGGCCCGCGCTCAGCATGCGTTCGACGCCTGCGATATCCTCGGCGCTCCAGGCCGCCTTGCCGCCCGGGACGACCGAGGTGTTGAGGAGCACGGCGACATTGAGCCGCTGCAGGCGGCCGCGGCTGCGCTTGATCTGGCTGATGTTGCGGTCGTAGGTGTATTGGCGGGTGGTAGCGCTCTTCTGGGCGGTGTTCGCTTCCGGGGCGGCGGCCTTGTTGGCGTCCGGCTCCGGCGGGGCGACGGCGATGGGGCGGTTGCTCAGGGAACCGGGGACGCCGAGGGCCAAGCGGTCCCGGTCCTGTTCCTGGCGCATCGCCTCGCTCATGACCTTGGGGGTGGCGCCGTACTGTTCGTGGGTTTCCTGGATGCGGTCGTTATCCACCTCGGCGGTGACGCTGACCTTGTAGTTGTCCTCGCCGACCACGGGGGCGAGCAGCTCGCGGACGTTGCGGCGGGTTTCCTCCTGGATGCGCCGGGCCGGTTCGTTGTCCTGGCCGGCCTCGAAGCCTTCGGTCAGGTCCACCCGGGCCGACAGGAAGTTGCCGGCCTGGTCCACCAGCTTGACCCGTTGCGGATCGAGGCCGGCGACGCTGCCGGCCACCAGGTTGATGATGGCGGCAATCTGTTCGGGGCCGAGGCTGCGGCCCGGCTTGAGAGCCAGCACGACGGAGGCGGTGCTCTTCTCGCCATCGCTGGCGACAAAGGAGGACGACTTGGCGATGGCGACATGGACCCGGGCCGATTCCACGGCATCCAGGGTCATGATGCTCTGGACGAGCTCGCCTTCCAGGGCGCGGCGAAAGCGCACGTCCTGCACGAACTGGCTGACGCCCAGGGGATCGTTGCGGTCCATCAGCTCCAGCCCGGCCGGCAGCTTGGCGACCACGCCCTTGGCCGCCAGCAGCATGCGGGCCTTGCCCAACTGGCCGTCGGGCACCAGCACCTGGCCGTTGTCGGGATGGACGCGGTAGGGAATGTGCTCGGCATCGAGGACGGCCATCATGTCGGCGGCGGCGACCTTCTCCCGGCCGCCGAAGACCGGCTTGTAGCCGGCCTGCTCCCGCCACAGGAACATCAGCACCAGGGCGGTGATGCCGACTGCGAGCAGGGTGAGGGGCAATAGCGTCTTCAGGAGGTTAGGGGTGAGCAGCGGCGCGCCGCCGGCGGGGAGCCGCAGGCGGGAGAGGAGGGGTTTGATGGTGGCGATCACGGCGGCGACTCTCTAAGTCCTAGAGCTGCAGTCTGATGAGTTCGTCGAAGGCGCCGACCACCTTGTTGCGCACCTGCATCAGCATGGAGAAGGAGAGGCTGGCCTCCTGGCTGGCGAGCATGGCGCCCACCAAGTCGTCGCTGCGGCCGCTGTCCACCGCCGCCAGCTTGTCGGATGCCGCCTGTTCCTTGGCATCGACGCCATGGACGGCCTCCTTCATGGCATCGGCGAAGGAGACGCCGGCATCGGCGCCGCCATGCCAGGCGGTGGGCGGGGCAGAGATGCCGCTGGGGGCGATGGATGACAGATCGGCCTCGATGCGGTCCAGGTCGGCCCGGATCAGGACTCCCAGTTCATTTCCCATGGCAGCTCCTTAAGTTCGCCGCGAAGCCGGTCGCCTTTGACTGGTGGGAGGGATGGGCAGATGCGCGAAACGATGACAGAAGGGATGGCGCGAGCGCGACGCCAACGGGCTGCCCGGCCGCCGGAGCGGAGCTCTGGGCGCAGTAGGGCTTGGATGAGACTGCGGGTTCGATCATGTCGCCTTCCAGTGAGCGGTTGAGCCGAGGGAAAAAGCCCTGTGCCATAGCCTTGGAAGGTCGCAGCCGCCGGAATCGGCGACGGAGGACAGCTAGTTCGACCGCCGGGCGTTTATCCGGCCTGCTGCCGGCAGTGCCGACGGCGTCGTTCTAGTCTGGCAACCCCGCTATCGTAGTCCGTGAGGACCGTAGACCGGAGGCTTTGCGACCCCGGCTTTCGCGCGGGTTTGCCCTGATTTGGGAGTTACTCTAACTGGGGTTTAGAAGGTATGTCAATAATATTTTTTACAGTTTCTTACATTTCGAATAAAAGGAGTTGAGTAGGGGAACGGTCGGTTGAGTGGGTGGTATGGTTCTTCTTATTTGATTGAAATCAAATAAGAAATTATTTTTTACCCCGATCGGGGTGAGGAGGGTTTGCCCAGGGGCTGCGTTAAATCCCTATGAATAAAGTGGTTATTTGCCGTCATTTCTCAAATAATCGTCCAGAATGCCGCATCAAGCCTTGAATCAGGCTCCTGCCAGCGTCAGATGACGCCAAGATCAGCATAAAAATATGATTGCTATCTTGGCGAAGATCGGTTTATAGTCGCGCCAAAATTAGGGCAAACCCGCGCGAAAGCCGGGGTCGCAAAGCCTCCGGTCTACGGTCCTCACGGACTACGATAGCGGGGTTGCCAGACTAGAATGACGCCGTCGGCACTGCCGCCGGCAACGCGGGCGGGTACAAAATGCAACCCAGTCGAACTAGCTGTCCTCCGTCGCCGATTCCGGCGGCTGCGACCTTCCAAGGCTGTTGCAGGGCTTTTTCCCTCGGCTCAACCGCTCACTGGAAGGCGACATGATCGAACCCGCAGTCTCATCCAAGCCCAGTCCCGACCCGGCGCCGTGGAAACGTTCGTCGTTCGCCGCAGCGGCATTCGCCTTTGGATGGCACCTTTTCCCCTGGACAGCGTAGGACGGTGCCGGTCAATGATTTCGACGTATAACGTGGTGTTTCGGCATGAAATATAAGAAACCATATATTGGCCGTTCATCGTATCAAGTCATGGATCCCCGCACCCTGGGGCGTCCGGTGCATCTGCTGCGCCATTTCGCCGCGCAGTTGCGAGAAGACTTGGCGGCCGCATTCCACGCCGGCTTCAATCGCCGTTACCGGGCGAATTTCCAGGTCGGGGAGGTCACCATGGCGCCCATGGAAAGCACGGCCCCACCCGGGCGCTGGCTGGCCTACGGAACGTCCCTGGGCCGCATCGGCTACGCCCTGGAACGCAGGGTGTTGTTGAGCGTCCTGACCTACCGCTACGGCCTGGCCGATGGCGAAGGGGGTGCCGGTGCCGCCGAACCTCCGCCCGAGACGGTCACCGAAGAGCGCCTCTCTGCCATGCTCGGCCTGCAGCTGGTGAATGCCCTGGCGGCCCGGGTCGAGGCCGGGGCAGGGGATGGGGAAGCCCCCCGGCAGCACGAGTTCGGCCCCCTCGGTCCCGCCGGCGCCCCTCGGGGCGGCTGGCTGGTCCGGACCACCGTCCGGGAAACCATCCACGATGTCGAGGGCGCGCTGTGCTTTGCCCTGGACGATGCCTGGATGGCCAGGCTGCTGCAGAAGCTGGCGCCGGAGCGCCGGGGCAAAGCCCGCGCCCCCGGGGCCCCGCTGCCGGCGCGCCTGCACCTCAACCTGGTGGCCCGCCTGCTGCAGAAGCATCTTTCCCTGGGCGAGCTGCTGGATATCCGGGTCGGGGATGTGATTCCCGTCAGTCTGCGGGCGACCGATGTACTCATCGACGACTCGCGGCTGTTCACCGCCACGGTCGCCGAACACAAGGGCAAGCTTTGTCTCACCTCTTTCGAAGATGCGGAATGAACCTATGGATATGACAGAAAAGACCGCCGTGGACGCCCTGCTGGCCGATCTTCAGGAACACGCCGGCGATGCCGATGCCGACGGCGATGGGGCCGTTGCCCAGGCAGCAGGACGACCGGGGCGTAACCTGACCCAGATGATGCGCAAGATCCCGGTCACCCTGACCCTGGAAGTGGGGGCGGCGCGGGTATCCCTGCAGGATTTGCTGACCATCGGGATGGACAGCGTCGTCGAACTCGACACCCTGGCCGGAGAACCGCTGGTCATCAAGGTCAACGGCACCCCCATCGGCCGGGCGGAGGTGGTCGTGGCCGGCGAGAATTATGGTCTCAAGGTAGTCGAAATCAGCGACCTGGACCTCGACACCTTGCAGCGATGAGACGTGCCCTAGCCAGCCCCGCTCCCTGGTCGGGTGCGGCCGCCTGTCTCGGGCTCCTGTCCCTGGCGCTCGTGTCCGTGCCTGCCTGGGCGGAGCCCCTCAAGGTCCTGAGCAGCAGCGGCGGCGCTACCACGGAGTTTACGGTCAAGACCCAGGTCCTGATCATCATGACCCTGCTCGGGCTCCTGCCCGCGCTGGTGCTGATGATGACTAGCTTCACCCGCTTCGTCATCGTCCTCTCCCTGCTGCGCCAGGCCCTCGGACTGCAGCAGGGGCTGCCCAACCGCATGGTGACGGGCATCGCCCTCATCCTCACTTTCCTGGTGATGCGGCCGGTGGGCGAGCAGATCTGGCAGGAGGCTTTCGTGCCCTACGACCAGGACAAGATCGGCCTCGGAGAGGCCCTGAAGATCGCCGAAGCGCCGCTGTCCCGGTTCATGCTGGCCCAGACCAGCAAGAGCGCCCTGGCCCAGGTTTCCGGCTTGGCCCGGGAAGGGGCGGTGGCCAAGCCCCAGGACCATGCCTTCACCGTCAAGCTCGCCGCCTTCGTGTTGAGCGAGCTGAAGACCGCCTTCCAGATCGGCTGCATGCTGTTCATTCCCTTCCTGGTCATCGACCTGGTGGTGTCCTCGGTGCTGATGGCCATGGGCATGATGATGCTCTCGCCCCTGGTGATCTCGCTGCCCTTGAAACTGCTCCTCTTCGTGCTGGTGGATGGCTGGACCCTCACCGTCAGCACCCTGGTCTCCAGCGTGCAGGCCTTCTGATGCTGACCCCCGAAATCGCCGTCGACCTGGTCAGCGAAAGCCTGCACCTGGTCATGCTGATGGTCGTGCTGCTGATCGTGCCGGGGCTCGTCATGGGCCTCCTGGTCAGCCTGTTCCAGGCCGCCACCCAGATCAACGAGCAGACCCTCAGCTTCCTGCCGCGGCTCCTGGTGACCCTGGTGGTGCTGAGCGTCTCCGGGCACTGGATGGCCAGCTCCCTGATGGATTTCTGCGTTTCGGTCTTCCAGCGGGCCGCCCGGCTGGTCGGCTGACGGTCGGAAGGGAGCACGGAGCCGCCATGGAAATGGTCTTCAGCCAGCTGCTCTCCTTGCTGAGCGCCCTGTGGTGGCCCTTCTGCCGGGTCCTGGCGGCCCTCGCCGCGGCCCCAGTGCTGGGGGAAACCATGGTGCCGGTGACGGTGCGGGTGCTGCTGGCCCTGGTCCTGGCGGTGGCCCTGCTGCCCGCCGTGCAGACGCCCCTGGCCATCGATCCCTGGTCTATGCAGGGGGTAATGGCCAGTGTCCAGGAGGCCGTCATCGGTTTCGTGCTGGGGATGGCCTTCCATCTCGTCATGGCCATCGTCATGGTGCTGGGCTACCTGGTCTCCTCCCAGATGGGGCTGTCCATGGCAGTGATGAACGACCCCCTCAACGGCACCTCCTCGGATGTGGTCTCCACCCTGTTGTCCATCCTCTTCATCCTGGTCTTCTTCGCGGTGGACGGGCACCTGGTATTCACCGGCGTCATCGGCGCCAGTTTCCGCGCCTGGCCGGTGGGGACCGGCATCGAGCTGCTGTCCCTGCAGACCCTGGCCTTCAACGTCGCCTGGGTGTTCTCGGCCGCCATGCTCCTGGCCGTGCCGGTCATTTTCTCGACCCTGGTGGTCCAGTTCGGCTTCGGCTTCCTCAACCGCATCGCGCCCTCGTTCAACCTGTTTTCCCTGGGATTCTCCCTGGTCACCCTGTTCGGCCTCTTCATGCTCTCCCACCTCGTGCGCTTCCTGCCGGAGCATTACCTGCGCATGACCAACCAGGTGCTGGAGATGCTGCACCAGGGCTTGCGGGCGGTGCCCCATGGCTGAGTCGTCCAGTGCCGACAAGAGCGAAAAGGCCTCGCCCCAGAAACTCCGGAAGGCCCGGGAGCAGGGGCAGGTGGTCCGTTCCCGGGACCTGTCCACCACCATCGGCATCCTGGTCAGCCTCAAGCTCATCGTGCTCCTTGCCCCCGCCTACCTGGAAGACTTCCGGGAGCTGTTCGGGCAGAGCTTCGCACCCCTTGCCGGCGAAGGCGGCCTGGAGAACGCCTGGTCCATGGCCTTCGCGGGGGCCATGCTGCTCTTCATCAAGATGATCCTGCCCCTGTTCGCCGTTCCCGCGGCCATCGTGGTGGGTTCCCTGTTTCCCGGCGGCTGGGTCTTCAGCTCCGTCCATTTGACCCCGCGCCTCGATCGCCTCGACCCGGTGAGCAACCTGGGGCGACTTTTTTCTGGCAAGCGGGTGGGGGAGGTGGCAGTCTCCATCGTGAAGGCACTGACCCTTGGTGCCGTGCTGGTGTACGTCAGCCGCGGCACCGTCACCGACTACCTGCGCCTGCAGGGCATGCCCCTGGACCAGGCGCTGCTCCACGGCGCCGGCCTGGTGATCGACGGCCTGATGGCCCTGTGCCTGGTCTTCGTCCTCTTCGCCTTCATCGACCTGCCGGTGCAGAGCTTCTTCTTCCTGCGGGGGCAGCGCATGAGCAAGCAGGAGGTGAAGGAGGAATACAAGACCAGCGAGGGCCGCCCCGAAGTGCGCCAGCGCATCCGCCAGCTGCAGCGCCAACTCGCCCGGCGCGGCGTGCGCAAGACCGTTCCGACCGCCGACGCGGTGATCGTCAATCCGGAGCACTACGCCGTCGCCCTCAAGTACGACGAGAACCGGGCCGAGGCGCCCTTCGTGGTGGCCAAGGGTGTGGACGCCATGGCCCTCTACATCCGGGAAGTGGCCGTCGAGCACGGCGTCCAGGTGGTGCCGATGCCACCCCTGGCGCGGGCCATCTACAACACCAGCCAGGTGAATCAGCAGATTCCCGTGCCCCTCTACAAGGCCGTCGCCCAGGTCCTGAATTACGTGCTGCAGCTCAAAGCCTTCCAGTCCGGCCGGCGTACGGCGCCGCCCCAGTTGCCCGACGATCTCGCCGTTCCCTCGCATCTCACCTAGATTCCAGACCATGAACTTTCTGACCCGCCTGGCCAAAGACCTGCGCAGCTACCAGCCCGCCATGCCTATCTTCCTGATGGCCATCCTGGCGATGATCATCCTGCCGCTGCCGCCCCTGGTGCTGGATGCCCTGTTCACCTTCAACATCGTGCTGGCGGTGATCGTCATCCTGGTCAGCGTCTCCAGCCGCCGGCCCCTGGATTTCTCGGTCTTCCCCACCATCATCCTGGCCACCACCCTGCTGCGGCTCACCCTCAACGTGGCCTCCACCCGGGTAGTGCTGCTCCACGGCCACGAGGGTACCCACGCTGCCGGCCGGGTCATCGAGGCCTTCGGCAACGTGGTGATCGGCGGCAATTTCGTCGTCGGCCTGGTGGTCTTCGTCATCCTGATGATCATCAACTTCGTGGTGGTGACCAAGGGCGCCGAGCGCATCTCGGAGGTGTCGGCCCGCTTCACCCTGGATGCCCTGCCGGGCAAGCAGATGGCCATCGACGCCGACTTGAACGCCGGCCTCATCAACCAGGAAAAGGCCCAGACCCGGCGCCGGGAGGTGGGGCAGGAGGCGGATTTCTACGGCGCCATGGACGGGGCCTCCAAGTTCGTGCGGGGCGATGCCGTGGCCGGCATCCTCATCCTGCTGATCAACATGATCGGCGGCGTCGCCATCGGCGCCCTGATGCACGACCTCTCCTTCGCCGACGCCTTCCGCCAGTACGCGCTCCTCACCATCGGCGACGGCCTGGTGGCCCAGATTCCCGCCCTGCTGCTGTCGGCGGCGGCGGCCATCATCGTCACCCGCATCAGCGATGCGGACAATTTCGAGCAGCAGGTCGGCCAGCAGCTCCTGGCTTCTCCCAACGTCCTCTACAGCGCGGCGGCCCTGATGCTGGGCCTGGCCATCATCCCGGGCATGCCGTGGATGACCTTCCTCGGCTTTGCCACCGTCCTGGGCTTCGTCGCCTGGCGCATGGGGCGCCGGGGCGCCAAACCGGTGGCCGAGATGGCCAACCTCGAGGCGGCGCTGCTGGCGGAGAGTGCGCCGGAACTGGACTGGAGCGGCCTGCCCTATGTGGAGCCTCTGTCGGTGTCGGTGGGCTACAAGCTGGTGGGCCTCGTGGACCAGGGGCAGGGGGCCCCGCTCTCCAAGCGGGCCAAGGGCATCCGCCAGACCATCAGCGAGGAAATGGGCCTGCTGCTGCCGCCCATCGCCGTGCGGGACGACCTGGCCCTCAAGCCTTCCCAGTATGTGATCCTGTTGAGCGGCACGGCGGTGGCCCAGGCCGAGATCTATCCCGACCGCCTGATGGCCATTCCCTCGCCCCAGATCTATGGCGAGGTGGACGGCCTTCCCGCCGTCGAGCCGGCCTACGGCCTGCCGGTGACCTGGATCGCCCCCGAGGAGAAGGCCCATGCCCTGGGCCTGGGCTACCAGGTGGTCGATCCCGCCAGCATGATCGCTACCCACCTGGCCAAGGTGATCCGCGACCACCTGCCCGAACTGCTGCGCCACGAGGACGTTCCCGCCCTGATCGAGCGCCTGGGGGCCCAGGCGCCCAAGCTGGCGGCGGCCCTCGAGAAGGCGCTGACCCACAGCCAGCTCCTGAAGATCTTCCGGGCCCTGCTCACCGAGAATGTCTCCCTGAAGGACATCGTGCCCATCGCCACCACCCTGCTGGAGAGTTCGGAGACCACCAAGGATCCGCTCCTCCTGGCCGCCGAGGTGCGCTGCACCCTGCGCCGGCAGATCGTGGCCAAGGTCTGCGGGCAGAACCCCGGCATGAAGGCCTTCAATCTGGGCGGCGACCTGGAGAACATGCTCCTGGGCGCCCTCAACCAGGCGCGCCAGGGCGGCAACAAGGTGGCCCTGGACAACTATCCCATCGATCCCCAGCTCTTGTCCCAGCTGCAGGTGAACATGTCAGTGGCCTGTGAGCAGATGAAGCAGCAGGCCACCCCGCCGCTGCTGCTGGTGATGCCCCAGATCCGTCCCCTGCTGGCCCGCTACGCGCGGCTTTTCGCGCCGGGGCTGCATGTCCTCTCCTACAACGAGATTCCGGAGCAGCGGGAAGTCAGCATCATCGGCTCCCTGGGCTGAGGCCGCCGCTTCCGGACAGCCCCGCCAGGGCCACCATGACTTCCGCCGCTGCCCGGAAGAGGGGCAGCGGCAGGGCGGCCCCCGGCGCGGCTTGAACCGGCCCGCCCCAGGCGGCAGCCGGTTCGGTGCCGGGCCGGCCCTGTTCCAGCCGGCAGCGCCGCAGGGGCAGGTCGCCCCCCGCCAGGGCCGCGGCGATGGCGGGCAGGGCCTCGCGCACTTGACGCACGGCGTCGCCGTTCTCCAGGAAGAGGGCGAGGACGACCCCGCCAGCGGCCAGTTCCACCTGCACCGCGACATGCCCCAGGCCCGGCAGGTCGAATTCCAGGCGCAGGACGGCGGTGCCGGGGCGGCGCCGGCTTGCCGGCGGTTCTTCATCCTCCCGGTCCAGCAGGCGCAGGACCACCGGCTGGCCGGCCCAGGCATAGGTGGAATAGAACCAACGTTCGGCAACCGCCGCAGGCGACAGCGATGGCGGCTCCCCGGGTGTCACCGCCGGGTCGGCACCCAGTAGGGCAAGGGCCAAGCCCAAGGCAGGGCGTGGGCCGCGCGGGTCGGCCAGGGACGCCAGGCCGGCCAGCAGCCGGGTCCGCCAGGCCATGGCCAGGGCGGCGGCGTCCGGCAGGGGGCGGGCGATCTGCCGCAGGGCCAGTTGATCGGGGCGCATGGCGGCCGGTTCTTCCCCGGGGGCGAGCCCGGCGGTGTCCGGGCGGGAACGGCTCGGCGGTTCCAGCAGCTGCAGTCGCAGCTGGGGCACGGTCGCCAGGACCCGGACCTGGAGGATGTCTCCCGGCGCCAGGCCGCCGGCCAGCCGGCCGAGGCCAGCCAGGCGCAGGGGCTCGCCGTCCGGCGTGGTGGCCAGGAGATCGTCTCCCGCCGTTCCGGCCAGGGCCAGCTGCAGGGTCTCGCCCACCATCGGCCGGCCGCTGCCGTTACCGCTATGCCGCCCGGCCGGAAGCGCCGAAAAGGGCGCTGCGATCCTTTCCAGGGCCATTCCTTCCTCCCCTTGTTCTGACCATGAAAAAAAAGCCAACCGCGGAGGCGGTTGGCTTGGAAGCCGATCGCAGCTACGTGCGATGACGAGGAGAAATTTATTGCATGAGGCTCATGACCAGCTGGGAGAGGCTGCTGCTTTGCTTGAGCATGGAGGTGCCGGCCTGCATCATCATCTGCTTGGAGGTCATGTTGGCGGTTTCGGTGGCGTAATCGACGTCCATGATGCGGCCGCGGGCCTGGGTTGTGTTGGTCGAGATGTTCGACAGGTTGTTATAGACGTGCTCCAGACGGTTGGAGTTGGCACCCAGGGCAGCGCGCATGGTGCCGACGGCGTCGAGGGCGGTATTGAGCTTGGTGATCTCGGCGTTGGCGCTGCCGGCGGCCGTCAATTCGGTACCGGCTGCAGCCGCCGGCGTGACGTATTGGGCGCTGGCGGCAGTGATGGCGGCATCCAGGGCGTTGAGCGGGGTCGCCAGCACGGCGGTCATCTGTTCAGCGGCAGTCGCGCCGATCTGGAACTTGATGCCGGCCGCAACGGCCAGCGTGCCGGTACCGGTGCCGGTGCCGGTGCCACCTGCGGTCAGCAGCGCCTGGCCGTTGAACGAGGTGTTCTTCATGATGTTGTTTAGTTCCTTGCCCATTTCGTCGTATTCCGACTGCATGGAGGCTTGGTCGGTGGCGGTGGCCGTGCCGTCGGCGGCTTGGGTGGCCAGGTCCTTCATGCGCAGCAGGATGTTGCTGACTTCATTGAAGGCGCCTTCAGCGGTCTGCATCATGGAGATGGCGTTTTGGGCGTTGCGCATGGCCACGCCCATGCCGCGGGTCTGGGCTTCCATCCGGCTGGCGATTTGCAGGCCGGCGGCGTCGTCCATGGCGGAATTGACGCGGTAGCCCGTGCCCAGGCGGGCCAGGGAGGTGGAGAGTTCGCTGTGGGTGCGGCCGAGGGCGTTCTGGGTGGAGAGGGAGGCGGCGTTGGTGTGCAGGCTAAGCATGAGATCACTCCTTGTTGGTTGCTGAGGTTGCCGGGCAACAATCCCGTGCCCTTAACCTCACAAGGCGACCCTGCTGTAGACCGACTTAAATGCCGAGTGAAGAAATTTTCACTGGATGCCGTCTTCCGGGATTTCCGGCTCGACCCGGTTGCGGCCCTTGGCCTTGGCCTGGTCGAGGGCATCCCGAGCCCGCTGCAGGAAGGCGTCGCCGGGCTCCTGGGGCAGGTACTGGGCGACTCCCAGGCTGATGGTGACCACCTGCCTGGGATCCTTCAGGCCGAAATTGTAGGAGGCAATGCTGATCCGCAGCCTTTCGGCCACGGCGATGGCTTCGTGCCGAGGGCAGTCCCGGAGCTGGATGAGAATCTGCTCCCCGCTCCAGCGGGACACCGGGTCGCTGTTCCGCACCGCCTTCCGGGCCAGTTGAGCCAGGCCCCGCATGATCCGGTCGCCGGTCTTTCGCCCCAGGCTGCTGACGATCCGGGCAGGCAGGTCGAGTTCCAGCAGGACCAGGGACAACGGTTGGTTGCCGCGATTGATTTCCAGCAGGGTCTGCTGGAAAACGAATTCGTAGGCCTGGCGGTTCATGAGGCCGGTGACGGTGTCGATTGCGGGGCCGTTATCCTGGCGCCGCTGGTAACGGCCGGCAAGGAAGAAGAGGCTCAGGGCCAGCCCGGCGCCGGCCGCGCCGCTGGCGAGATTGAGGTAGAGGGCCGGCTGGGCTGGCTGGGCGCCCTCCAATTCCCTCTGCTCGACCACCAGGTGCCACCCCAGTTCGGGAATGAGGCGGGAGTCGATCCGGAAGGTCCCGTCGCCGAGGCGAAAGCTCGCCTGGATCGGCGTGGCCGGACTGGACAGGATGTCAGCGGCGACCTGGCGCAGTCCGGGGTGATCGCGCAGGTGCTGCATCGCCGACTTGCCGTTGAGGATGATGCCGTTCCGGTCTACGAGATAGATGCTGCAGCGGAAACGGGACTCCAGGCTTCCGATGAAGCGGATGATCGGGTCCAGGGTGAAGCCGGCCCCGGCGATGCCGATGAAGTTGTCCTGGGAATCGACAATCCGGTGGCTGACGGCGAGGGTTTGATGGTTGCCCTCGGCGATCTCCATGTCGGCGCTGGTCTCGTAGGCATCTTTCATGGCGCGGACACGGAAGAACCAGCCTTCCCCGGAGTCCCCCGTCGGGACTGCGTTGGGGGCGCTGTTCCCCCGGTAATAGCGGCGGCTCCGCTCCGACACCAGGAAAGTGGTGCTGAGGCCATACTGCTGCTTCACCTCGTTCAGGTAGCGCGCCATAGGGTCGGTGTCCCGCTCGCCGCCGAGGATCCAGTTGCGGACGAAGGTGTCGTTGGCCATCAGGGAGGAAACGAAGATCGGCAACTGGAGATTCTTCTGGATCTCGGCATGGATGTTATTGCCGGTCAGGAGCAGGGCCCGATCGGAGATCTCCCGGTTGGCGCTCGTTTGCGGCGCCATGGAGTAAGTCGCAATGCGGGTTGCCAGGAAGCCCGCCGCCAGGACAAGGATCACCCCGCCGAGAATGCGGTATTTTCGGAAGAATTCATGCATCGGCTATTAGCGTTCTTGTTCGTTGGTCGGGGGGCGCCTGCCGCAGCAAGCCTCGTTCCGTGCCAGGCCCTGTCGGCTTCCATGACACCGTATTCTATCGTATCACCCGTTTTCAGCGCCTGGCCAGCAGCCGGTCCAGCTGGTTGGCGAAGGCCTGCCGGTCGGCATGGCTGAAGGATGCCGGTCCGCCGGTTTCCACCCCGCTGCTGCGCAGGGTGTCCATGAAATTGCGCATGTCCAGGGCCTGGCGGATATTTTCCCGGGTATAGAGCTCGCCCCGGGGATTGAGGGCCAGGGCGCCTTTCTCGATGACCATCGCGGCCAGGGGGATGTCGGCGGTGATCGCCAGGTCACCGGGCTGAATCTGATCTGCGATATGGTTGTCGGCCACGTCGAAGCCCTTGGGCACCTGCACCGCCCGGATGTTGGGGAAGGGCGGTGTCTTCAGCCACTGGTTGGCCACCAGGGTCAGGGGCAGGCGGGTGCGCTGGGCGGCGCGGTAGAGGATTTCCTTGATGACGCCGGGGCAGGCGTCGGCATCGACCCAGATGTGCATGGAGAGTTCTTCGAGATGTCCGGAGGCGGGGACCTGCGATAATAGCGCCCTTGATTCCGATCGAAGTCGAAAATGTCCATACAATGGTTTCCCGGCCACATGACATCGGCCCGCAAGAAAGCGGCCGAAACCATGGCCCAGGCCGATGTTGTCGTCGAGGTGCTGGATGCCCGCCTGCCCGAGGCGAGCAGCAACCCGATGATCCACGAGCTGCGCGCCTTCCGGCAGCGCCCCTGCCTGAAGCTCCTCAACAAGTCCGACCTGGCTGACCCGGCCGCCACCCAGGCCTGGCTGGATTTCTTCAACCGCCAGCCGGGGGTCAAGGCGGTGGCCATTTCCTGCAAGAAGGCCGGCGAAGTGGCGCGCATCCCCAGCCTGTGCCAGGCCCTGGCGCCCCACCGCAACGACAATATCAAGCCCCTGCGCCTGATGATCATGGGCATCCCCAATGTCGGCAAATCGACCTTGATGAATGCCCTGGTGAAGAAGAAGGTGGCGGCGGTGGGCGACGAGCCGGCCGTCACCAAGAGCCAGCAGCGCATCGACCTGGGGCCGCGCCTCACTATCTACGACACTCCGGGCATGCTGTGGCCCAAGATCGCCCATCCCAACGACGGCCTGATGCTGGCCGCCAGCCACGCGGTGGGGGTGAATGCCTACCATGAGCTGGAAGTGGCGACCTTCCTGGCCGGCCTCCTGCTCGAACGCTATCCGGCCCTGCTGACGGCCCGCTACGGCTTTCCGGTGGCAGACCGGGATGCGGTGGGCGTCATCGAGGGGGTGGCGAGAAAGCGCGGCTGCCTGGTGAAGGGCGGGGGCGGGGAGTTCGACCTGGAAAAGGCCTCCCTCCTCCTGCTCACCGACTACCGTAGCGGGGCCCTGGGCCGCATCAGCCTGGAAACGCCGGAGAGCCGGGCGGCGATGCTTGAGCAGAAGGCAGCGGAAGCCCCGGCGCCGTCAGACGCTAAACCCTGAGCAGGGCCATTTTCAACGGCGGCTGGCCGTCGTAGCTGGGGAAATCGGCTTCCGGCTCGATCCACTCCATTTCCCGGATCGGGCGGCCGGCCTTGCGGGCGCAGCGCTCCAGCTGGTCAGCCCAGGTCTCCCGGGACACCTGGGCGACGTTGTTGCAGCAGATCAGGGTGCCGCCCTCGGCGGTGCACAGAAGCGCGGGCTTCAGGAGGGCCGGGTAATCATTCACCAGGTCCACGACCCCAAAGAGGCTCTTGGCGTAGCGGGGCGGGTCGAGGAAGACCAGGTCGAAGGCGTGGGGCTCGAGCTTGGGGAAGGGGGGCATGCGCTTGCCGCGGACCACTTCGGGCTGACCCAGGCCGGAGAGCTGGCGCAGGGCCGCGAAGGCGTCGCTTTTGACGAAGCGCAGGCGGATGGGCAGGTCGTTCAGGCGGGCATTCTCCTTGCCGACCTTGAGGCTCGACTCGGCAAAATCCACATTGACCACATGCCGGGCACCGGCTTTCGCCGCAGCGACCCCGACGCCGCAGGTGTAGGCGAAGAGGTTCAGGACCGACTTGCCCTCGGCCTCCTGCATCACCCGCCGGCGGGCCGCCCGCAGGTCGAGGAAGAGCCAGGGGTCCTGGCCGTCGTGGCGGGCCTGGATGCGGTATCTGATCCCCATCTCCAGGGCTTCCCGGGGCTGGTAGGCCGCCGGCATCTGCTCCGGCGGGAGCTCGTTGCCTATGCGGGAATTGGAGCGGCTGCGGTCGTTGTAGATCGGGGTCAATCCCGGCAGGGCCGACGCGTAAAAGGCCTCGATGGCGGCCAGTTCGGGAGCTTCCAGGGGGGAGTGGAAAGCCTGGACCAGGAGCAGGTCGCCGTAACGGTCCACCGTCAGGCCGGGACGGCCTTCGACGCTGCCATGGAAGAGGCGGTAGGCATTGGTCTCTTCGGCCGCCAGGCGGCTGAGCAGCTCCCGGCGGGAAGCGAAGGCGGCGGCCAGTTGGCCGGAAAGGGTATCGGACATGGGAAACTCCACGAAGGATGGAAGCGATCACCTCGGTGGGGCACCGCCGGAAGGCAGGAGCTGCCTGGGAGGAGCCATTCTACAGGAGGCCGGGGGGCACCGCCTGTTTGGTTGGAGGGAGGGGGACCTGCCGCCGGACAGGTGATCGGCCAAGCAGACACAGGATCGTCTCTTGAATCCGCGGCCATCGATGGCGCTGTACTTACCGGACGCTGATGCTGATCCGATCGAAGCGGCCGCTCTCGTCGAGGGCCGTGATGTCATAACGACCCGGCCTGTCCAGGCGATGCAACAGAGGATGGGCGGCCGGGCGCTGGGCGACGATGCTGCCGTTGACCAGCCAGAAAATCTGGCCGGAATGGCCCCGGACTTCCAAGCGGAGCAGTGGCGCCACATCGGGGCGTGGACGCCTGAGTACTTCGCCGTCGTTGGCGCCGACGATCTTGAGTCCGGATTCCGGTGCCGCATTGCGGGCGCAGTCCCGGTGCCAGGGCGGTGGCAGGGCCTTCTTGCGCAGGTCGGCTCCCAGCCAGGGTTCCAGCGCCGCCGGCCAGCGGGCGCCGGCGATGGGAAGGCGGTCACCGGAGCTGCAGTCGCCCCGGGTCCGCAGGCCGCTGGCCTTGTCGATTTCGTAGCGGTAACGGGGTTCGCCGCCGCGCAGGCGATCGGGGAAGGTGGGCGGGGCGATCCCGTTCAGCACCCAGGCGGTGCGGGCCTGGTGACAAAGGGACTCCTCGCCGGCCTCGAAACGCGTTCCCAGGGGCCAGCAGATTTTCTCCCGGGTGACGCTGGCTGGGGGAGGACGGGGTGCCACGGGTCGATGGTCCAGGGCATCGAAAATTTCCACCAGCAGGGGGGCGGCGATATTGGCGCCGAAGAATCCGGGATTGGGCGTGCCATCCGGCCGGCCGACCCAGACGCCGACGGTCAGGCGATCGGAAACCCCAACCGCCCAGGCGTCCCGGAAGCCGAAGCTGGTGCCGGTTTTCCAGGCGATGCCGCGCTGGGCACCGGGGCCGCCGTCCACGGCGCGAGCCACCGGCCCGCCCGACTCCAGGATGTCCCGAATGATGTAGGCGGCGCCTTCAGAAAGCATGCGCTGTTCCTCCCGGGGCGCGTCGGGGGTGTAGCGCGGCTTGCCGGCGACGCCGGCACGGGCGAAGGCGGTGTAGGCGCCGACCAGCTGTTCGAGGGAAGTGCCGGCGCCGCCCAGGATGACCGAAAGGTTCGGGGCAGCGCCCTCGGGGAAGTCGAGTTTAAGGCCGCCGCGCCGCAACTGGGCCACGAAGCGGACCGGGTCGAGGCGGTCCAGGACCTCGACGGCCGGCACGTTCAGGGATTTGACCAGGGCCTCGGAAACGCTCACCGGACCATGGAAGGATTGCTGGAAATTGCCGGGCTGGTAGCCGGAAAAGGATTGCGGGACATCCGCCAGCAGCGATTCCGAGTGGATCAGGCCCTCGTCCAGGGCCTGGCCGTAGAGAAAGGGCTTGAGGGTGGAGCCGGGGGAACGGGAAGCGCGCACCATATCGACGTGGGCGAAGCGCTCGTTGTCGAGGAAATCGGCTGAACCGGCATAGGCGCGCACTTCCAGGCTGGCGTTGTCCACCACCAGCGCTGCCATGGAGACGTGGGGCGGCAGGCCGCCAAGGCGGTTGGCGAGCAGCAATTCGACGCTTTGCTGGGCCTGGGAGTCGATGGTGGTGTCGATGCGCAGGTGTCCCTGGGCCGCCCTGCGCAGCCGCTCGGCCAGCAGTGGAGCCAGCAACGGGTCCCGCAGGGTACTGGCAATGACCGGTTCCTGCAGGGCGTCGGCTACTGCCTCGGCTGACCAGGTGCCGGCCAGCCGGCGCAGGACCTTGTCGCGGGCGATGCGAGCCCGAGCGGCATGGCGGTCCGGCCGGAAATGGGACGGGGCCTGGGGCAGGACGGTGAGGAGGGCGGCGTCGGCGTGGCTGAGGCGCCGGGACGGCTTGCCCAAATAGGCCCGGCTCGCCGCTTCGACGCCTTCGAGGACGCCGCCCATCGGAGCGTAGTTGATGTAGAGGCCGAGAATCTCGTCCTTGGAGTAGCGCCATTCCAGCTGGAGCGCCCGCAGGATCTGCCGCAGCTTGCCCGGGATGGTCTTCGGCATGGGCTCCAGGATGCGGGCGACCTGCATGGTCAAGGTCGAGCCGCCGGAAACGATGCTGCCCTGGCGCATCCATTGCCAGCCGGCGCGGAGGAGGGCGAAGGGATTGACGCCGGGGTGCCAGCGAAAGGCGCGGTCCTCGTAGGCGATGAGGGCTTCCAGGTAGAGGGGCGAGACGTCGCCCAGGGCGACGGGGTGGCGCCAGACGTGGTCCCGGTCCGGGAAGGCGCGCAGGGGGGTACCGTCGCGGGCGACGATGAGCAGGGCATGGGGAGCGTCGCGCCCGGGGACCGGCGGCGGAAAGAAGCGATCGAGGGCCAGCAGGGCCAGCAGTACAACGATGGCCGGATAAAGCCACCGCCCGCGCCCCCGCAGGGGCCACGGACGGTGGGAAAGGACCAGGGACGGCAACCGCACCTCAGGGCGCCGCTTTCTCCTTGCCGTCGTTGACCGTCAGGCTGCCTTCGCCCGGGGCCAGGCCATAGATTTCGGGACGGTACATGTCTTCCGCGTACAGGGGCGGGAAGACGAAGCGGCCGGGGGTGACGACGCGAGCACGGTAGAACAGGGTCAGCTTGCCATCCAGGCGGGTGGCCACGACGAAGCGGTCATCGCGGAATTCGACGTGCTTGATGCGCGTATCGGTCATGGCCTGGGCCGGGTTGACGCCGCCGATGCTGACACCGCTCAGGCCTTCGCCCTGGGCGATATTGAGATTCTCGATCTCCAGGCCGGCCGGGATGCGGTCCACCACCATCCCGGTGCTGACGTGGTAGTGGCGTGGATTGACCGTCAGCCGGACGATCACCGTTTCGCCCACCCGCAGCGGCCGGTTGGGCAGGGCGTTGCCGTCGGCGTCAAAGAGGTCGCGGCTGAGGGCGATGACGTCATCCTTGGCGGCGGGCATCCTGGCGGGATTCCCCGTGATCGAGAGCTGCAGGTAGAGCTTTTCCTTGTGGGTATTCTTGAAGCGGATCCCGTTGGCCAGGAGCGACGGGCTCAGAGGCTGGACGAGGTTCCCCCGACCGCTGATGGTTTCCGACTGGTTCTTGCCCGCCAGTTCCGCCGTCCAGGGGTTGCCCCCGGTCTGGCCGGCGAAATTGCGGCCGAGCAGGAAGAGGGCGAGCTTTTCCTGGGTGCTGGTGTAGCGGTTGCGCTCCAGTTCGGTGGCGGCGATGGTGATGAGATTGTCCTTGCCGTCGATATCGATCTTGTGGCGGTCGAGAAGGACGTAGGACAGCGCCGCATCCCGCAGCGGGCTGCCGTAATCACCCCACCAGTAGCCGGTGTCGCGGGGCTTCTTGATCCCTTCGGCGAGGGCGGTTTGGGCGCGGTTCTCATCCCCCATGAGCTTGAGGGCGAGGCCGAGGTGGACGAGGGCCAGCCCCGAGTGGGCCTGGGCGCGCACCTCGAACATCTGGCGCAGGGTGGACAGGGGGGCCTTCGACTCCCGGGCCAGAACATAGGCACCATAGGCCAGGACGCCGAAGCGGCCGCTGCCGCCGTAGCGGTAATCCTGCCAGCCGTTCTCGTTGTAGGGAACCTTGCCGCTCGGCAGGCCGGCAACCCCTTCCTGCAGATGCTTCAAGAGGAAATCGGTTGCCTTCTGCTGCATGGCGGAGGGGACGTTGAAGCCCTGCTCGCGGGCATCGAGCAGGAAATTGCTGACGTAGGAACTGAGCCAGTACTCATATTCCGACACATTGCCCCATAGGCTGAAGCCACCGTTCGGGGCCTGCATGGCGCCGAGCCGGGCAATCGCCTTCTCCAGCATGTCGGCCCGCTGCTCCCGGGTGTAGGGCTTGAGGCCGAAGAGCTTGGCGCCCTCCTCGTCGACGAAGACATGGGGATAGGCCGTGCTGGTGGTCTGCTCGGCGCAGCCGTAGGGGTAGGTGAGCAGGCCCTGGATGGCCGAGCGTACGTCGATGGGCGCCTTGTCGGAAATGGTCAGGTGGGTCTGCACCGTGCTCCGCAGGAAGCCGGCGAGTTCGGCATCCTTGATCTCCACCGTCTCCCCGGGTCCGACGCCGAGGCGCTTCAATACCTGCTGCTGCGGCGTCGCCGCCTGGACTTGGAGGCCGAAGCCGCGTTCAAGCCGGATGTCGTCGCTACCGGTGACCAGTACCTTGACTTCGGTGAGGCCGAAGGCGTTGCCGGCTTCGATCGGGAAACGCAGGGTCTGCTTCTGCTGATCCTTCAGGCGGAGATCCCGTTCCGGGTTCTGGATATTAAGGCCGTCGGCATTGGTCAGCCGAACCTTGAATTTCTGCCCACTGCCGGAGAGGTTGTGGAGGTCGAGGGCGACGGTGGCGCTGTCACCGACGGTGAGGAAACGGGGCGTCAGCAGCTCGGCCACCAGGGGAGCCGCCACCACCACCTCGCTCTCGGCATTGCCGAAACGCTCGGGGGCGGCGACGACCGCCATCAGCCGCAGGGTGCCGTTGAAATCGGGTACGTCGAGAGCGATTTCGGCTTCACCCTGGTCATTGAGTAGGACAGGGCCGGAGAAGAGATCGATCAGGCGAACCTTCTTGGGGAGATTCTTGGAGGGCTTGGGCGCGGCGTCGCCGCCGAACTTGAGCTTGCCCTTGCGCCCGGCCATCTTCTCGATCAGGCGGCCGTAGACGTCGTACTGGTCGGCGCCGTAGCGCAGCTTGCCGAAGAAATGGCCATGGGGGTCGGGGGTCGGGAAGCGGGTGATGTTGAGGATGCCGACATCGACCGCCGAGAGGGTGACCACGGCCTGCTGTCCCTTGGCATCCGGCACCTTGACCTTGAGTTTGAGGCGGGTGTCCGGCAGCGCCTTCTTGGGCGCCTCCAGATTGACCGCCAGCTTGCGGTCGCCCCGCTCCAGGGGCAGGTGGGTCAGGCCCAGGGCCCGGGCCGGCGTGACCTTTTCGCCCTCGCTGCCGGGCCGCAGGACCAGGGCCGAGACATAGAGGTCGTGCCGCTTCCAGTCCTTGTCCACCGGAATGTCGATGGTGGTGCCGTCCCGGGACACGGACAGGCGCTTGACCCACAGGGTCTGGTCGCCCTCCACCGTCACCAGCGCCTCGCCGTCATGGGGCGGGGTGATGGTCAGGCGGGCGGTGTCGCCCTCCTTGTAGGCGGGCTTGTCGAGCTTGAGGGCGACCCGGTCGGGGCGGATCCCCTGGGTCTCGTCGGTGCGAGCGCTCCAGCCGGCGTAGAACCGGTACTTGAGGGTCTGGCTGGTCTCGGGGTCGGTGATTTCGAGGCGGTAGCGGCCGTATTTCACCGGTACCCCGAGCTTGCCGCGGCTCCCCGCCGGGATGGAAACGCTGGTGGTTTCGACCAGTTCGTCGGTTTCGGTGAAGCCTGAATGCCAGCCCCGGTTGTCGTCGAAACGCCAGTAGTAATCTCGGTTTTCACGGAACAGCCGGACCGGGAGGGCGGTGGCTCCCTGCAGCCGGGCGGAGGCGTCGGCCCGCACCACTTCGAACGGGGCGACGCTACCCTCGCGGGCGTAGTCGCCCATGAAGAGGGGGCGTATGCCGATCAGCAGGGGGGCTGGCCAGACGGTACGCTCGATGTTGCGCACCACCGGCCGGCCGCCGCTTTCGAGCAGGCTGAGCGTGGTCCGCACCAGATAGGGGGAATGCTTGCCCTTGGCCGGCGAAAGATCCACATCGACCGTGGCTTCGCCGTTTTCGTCAAGTTCCCGTTCCTCCAGTTCGTTCCGCTGCTTCTCGGAATCCTCGTTGGTGTCGCCGAACTCGAAGCCCGGCAGCTTGGCGGCCAGCGGGTTCTTCTGGCGCTCGAACTGGGCAACCCCGAGGAGGCGGTTGCCGGCTGCCGGGGCGCCGTAGAGATAGCTGCCCTTGACCGCGATGTTCAGCGATTGGTCAGGCGCCACCGTCTTCTGTTCGGTGGACAGATCGAGCTTCATGCGCTCGGGCAGGAACTCCTCGACCCCGAAGCGATAGCTGGTGGTGGGCAGCTTGTCGGCCGGGTCGACGCGCAACTCCAGGGTCCAGAAACCGGTGGGGGAATCGGCGGGCAATTCGATGCGGTGCTGGTAATAGCCGCCGAACTTGGCCTCCGGCTGCCAGGTGGCGGTGAACTGGCTCTTGCCGTCCGGTCGCCTGAGGATGGCCTGGATGGGCTGCGTCGGCACCGGCCGCCCGTCGGCATCCCGGGCCAGCGCCGAGACCTCGAAATTTTCCCCCGGCCGGTAGAGGTTGCGGCCGGAATAGGCGAAGAGGCTCACCGGCCGGCCGGGCAGGCCCCCGATGTCGTATTCGGAGAGATCGAGGGCCGGCTCCTTGAGGGTGATCATGGAGACCTGCTGGCCCTGGCGGGCTACGATCAGCTTCGCGTTTGTCGGGCGCTCGGCGAAATGAGCGCGACCGCTGCCGTCGGTCGCGGCCCGGGCCAGGACTTTGGCGTTCTCGTCCAGCCAACTCACTTCAACGCCGGAAACGGCCTTGCCGCTGGTCAGGGAGCTGACATAGGCGTCGGCCCCCTTGGCAAACAGGCGGGCGCCGAGGCCGAGGTCGCTGACGTAGAAGTAGGTGACCTGGTAATCGTAGCGGAAGCGGTTCGGCTGGCTCATGACCGCGATGTAGATGCCGGGTTCGCGCAGTTCCTTGATGTCCTCCACCGGAATGAAGGTCACGTTCCGCCGGTTGGCCTTTTGCTCGGTGAGGAATCGCCCGGCATAGACGCTTTCGGTGAACGTGTGCATGCTGTCCAGCGTCCAGTTGTTGATCGCGCCCTTGAGATCGGTGGCGCGCCAGTCGTAGTTTTCGTATTCGTAATAGTCCTCGCCATCCTCGCTCTGCCGGCGCTCCGTCTTCGGACGCGGACCGCTGATCACCTTGTCCAGGAAACGGGGCAGCTGGGCCGGCTTGACCCGCAGGAACTGGATGTCCACCTCGGGCACATTCACCGTCACCACGGGCAGCCCGCCGTTCTGCTTGGCCGGCAGGACCATGCCGCGGCTGGCGAAGTAATAGGCCGGCGACACCGCCGCGGTCAGGATGGCGTAACGTTGGGGGGCCTCGAGGAGCTTGCCGCGGAGGGAGGGCAGGCCGGCAGCCACCCGCACCACGTAGCGCGTCTGGGGCTTGATGTGGGGGAAGAAGAGCAGCCGGGGATTCTCGCCGACCACCCAGGACCCCTTGACCAGCTTGCCTCCCTCTTTGGAAATCTCGTCGGGTACGGTGCTGACCGCAGCGTCGGCGTTGGCACGCGGGCGGTTGTCGTACTCCCCTTCGCCATCTTCGTCGCCGGTGGCCCGGATGGGCTGGTCCCCCGGCCGGGCCGGCATCTCGAAGACCTGGATGTACTGATCATGGCTGCGCCTGGCATCGAGGGGCTGGGTAAAGGTCAAGGCCAGGGCGGGCGAACCGTCGAAGTCCCGGTTGGCCATCTCGACCAGCGCGAAAGGGCCTTCTTCATTCGGCGATGCGTCGGTTTGCCAAGGCTTGGAGACCAACAGGACGGCGGCGGCAGCCGTGCCGAGAACCAGCAGCAGCTGAATGAGGCCAAAGCCTCGACGAGCAAGATAGCGCAGCAATTGAGTTCCCCCTAACCTGATGCCAGTGCAGGTGCGTTATTCCATATGGGTTTTATGGTGCGCACTATAACATGCATACGTAATATCGGCCGCCGGCGGTTCCATGGCTTCCGCTGCTTGCCGCAACCTCCATGGCCAGCGTCTCGACCGGCCTGGCCCCCATTTCCGGGAGCGTTCCATGACCATCCTGATCCTCGGCCTCATCATCTTCCTTGGCGTCCATTCGACCCGCATCGTGGCGCCGGACTGGCGGGCTGCGCAGATCGCCCGCCTGGGCGAGAAGCGCTGGAAAGGGCTTTATTCCCTGGCTTCGGCGGTGGGGCTGGGACTGGTGGTCTGGGGCTACGGGCTCAGCCGGGAAGTGCCGGTGGCCGTCTGGGACCCACCCCGCTGGACTTTCCACCTGACGGCGCTCCTGACCTTGCCGGCTTTCATCCTGCTGGTGGCGGCCTATGTGCCGGGCAACCGGATCAAGAGCGCCATTGGCCACCCCATGGTGGCCGGGGTGGCGCTCTGGGCCCTGGGGCATCTTCTTTCCAACGGCCGCCTCGGGGACGTGCTGCTGTTCGGAGCCTTCCTCGTCTGGGCGGCGGTGGACTTCCGGTCCTCGCGCCGCCGGGACCGGATCGCCGGCGTCACCTATCCGGCCCAGGCTGGTATCCGCGACCTCCTCACGCTGGCCATCGGCCTCGCCGCCTGGGCGCTCTTCGCCGGCGTGCTGCACGCCTGGCTGATCGGCGTGCGGCCCTACTGACTGCGGCCTACTGCCGCTTCATCATCTCATGTACGTTTACCTTGCCGCCCGGCATGCCGCTCATCATCATGTCCCCGGGCTTCTGTCCAGGCTTGCAGGGGCCCAGCCACTTGGCTTCCTGGGTCATCTGCATTTCGCTCATGCCGTGCTGGGGCGGGCTGTAGCGCATCTTCATGTCGCTCTTGTAGCCGGATTCGAAATCGCCGGTGATGACGGCGTCGGTGGTGACGGTGATGCCCTCGTGTTTGCAGACCGAGTGGATGGCCATCTTGCCGCCGGAGCGATTCACGTCCATGGCGCTGCAGTTCGGCTTCTCGCCCCGGGCCTGCTCCTGCATGAGGTTGTCGGTGTTCTGGTCCACGCACATCTGCATGGCGCCGGCGGAGGGCATGCCCGCCATCTGGGTCTTCATTTCCCAGAGGCCGGACTTGCGCTTCGGCATGTCGGCGGCCTGGGCGGCGCCGGCCAGGAGGCCGGCGATAACAAGGAAGGAAAGAGCGGCAAGGGGCTGGCAGGGAGTCTTCATGGTTTCTCCTTGGTGAAGGGTTGTGTTGCAAATGGCATGCTAATCCTCTCGGCGGGTTCCGTCAGCCGCTTTCACGAAGGCGGGGCGAGGGGCGATAATCCCGGCTTTTTTCCGGACCCCACCCCATGGCCCTCAAAGCGACCATCTACAAGGCCGAACTCCAGATTTCCGACCTCGACCGCCATTACTACCAGGAACATTCCCTGACCCTGGCACGGCACCCCTCCGAGACCGACGAGCGCGTCATGGTGCGCCTGCTGGCCTTCTCCCTCTACGCCAGCGAGACCCTGGCCTTCGGGCGCGGCATCTCCAGCGAGGATGAGGCGACCCTGTGGGACATCGATGCTACCGGCAACGTCGACCTCTGGATCGACGTCGGGCTGCCCGACGAGCGGGACATCCGCCGGGCCTGCCATCGCGCCAGAAAGATGGTGCTGCTGACCTATGGGGGACGGGCGGCCGACGTCTGGTGGCAGCAGAATGGAGCGAAGCTGGCGGCCTACGGCAACCTGACGGTCCTCAACCTCAGCGCCGCCGACAGCCAAGCCCTGGCGACCTTAGCCGGCCGCAACATGAAGCTTCAATGCACCATCCAGGAAGGGAATGTCTGGCTGGGGGATGCCGACCGGAGCCTGGAACTCACGCCCCAGCGGCTGATGGGCTGAAGGCCCTCACGGCACCCACCAGTAGCGGATGATGTGGAAGAAGATGGGGGCCGAGAAACTGATGGAATCCACCCGGTCGAGCATGCCGCCATGGCCCTCGATCATCTGGCCCCAGTCCTTGACGCCGCGATCGCGCTTGATGGCGGAGAGCACGAAGCCGCCGAAGAAGCCCATGACATTGATGGCCAGGGCGATGAGGGCGGCCTGCCAGGGGAGGAAGGGCGTCATCCACCAGAGGGCGGCGCCGACGGCGGTGGAGGTCAGCACGCCGCCCACCAGGCCCTCGATGGTTTTCGAAGGCGAGATGTTGGGTGACAGCCGGTGGCGTCCCAGGAGCTTGCCCCAGACATACTGGAAAACGTCGCTCGACTGCACGGTGAGGATGAGGAAGACCACCAGCAGGGCGTTCCTGCCCTCGTAACCCGGGATCTCCAGGGTCATCAGGGCGGGGACGTGGGAGAGGCAGTAGACGCAGATCATGAGCCCCCACTGCACCTTGGCGGCCCGCTCCAGGAAGCGGGTGGTGTCCTCCCCCAGGGCGGACCAGATGGGCAGGAGCAGGAAGGCATAGACCGGGATCAGGATGGAGAAGAGGCCGTACCAGTCGATGCCGATGAGGAAATACTGGAGGGGCAGGAAAAAGAAGAAACTCCAGAGCAGGGCCCCGTGGTCGCCGTGCCGGGTGTAGGTGAGGGAAACGAATTCCCGCAGGCTCTGGAAGGAGATGAAGGCGAACAGGGCGATGACCCCGGCCCGGCCGGCCCAGAAAGCCAGAGCCAGGAGCCCGATCATCGCCCACCAGGCCTTGAGACGGGCATCCAGGTTGTCGAGAGTGGCGCTCGCGGCGCCGGGGGCGAGGCGGTAGCGCAACAGGCCGGCGATGGCGCTGGCGAGCAGGAGGGTGCCGAAGACCCCGGCAAAGACAGCGATGAGGGTGTCCTGAGCGGTCATGGCGGAAAGGAACATGATGGTCGGTTCCGGTAACGGTCAGTCGGCGGCGGGGGCCAGGGCAAGCAGGGCTGTCCGGGCCCGGGCCAGGAAGGATGCCTTGTCCTCTGCAGGTTCGATGCGCAGGGGTTGGCCGAAGGTCAGGGTGCAGAGGAGGGGAACAGGGACCAGGGCGCCCTTGGGCATGACCCGTCCCAGGTTCTCGATCCATACCGGCACGAATTCCACCTCGGGATGGGCACGGGCCAGGTGGTAGATGCCGCTCTTGAAGGGCAGCAACTCGTCGCCCAGGTTGCGGGTGCCCTCCGGGAAGAGGATGAGGGAATCGCCGGCGGCCAGGGCCTCGCCCATCCGGTCCACCGGATTCGGCCCCGGAGCGTGGGCCGAGGGCCGCCGATCCACCAGGACTGCCCGGAAGACGCCTTGCACCAGGTAGCGGCGCAGTCCGCCCTTCAGCCAGTAGTCGGCCGCCGCCACCGGCCGGGTGCGGCGCCGCAGGGCCGCCGGCAGGGAGGCCCAGATGAGCACGAAGTCGCCGTGGCTGGTGTGGTTGCCGAAATACACCCGCGGCCGGGATTCCGGCTGGCAGCCCCGCCAGACGGCGCGCACGCCGGTCAGCAGTTGGGCGAAGCCGGAAATGAGCGAGGCGGTCAGGTTTTCCAAGGCCATGATCGAAGGGGACGAGGTTCAGCGGACGAGATGGGAAAGGGCCTTGGGAAGGACTGCGGCCAGGAGCGCGAGGATCTGGACGAGGGCGAAGGCAGCCTGCCATTTGAGAAGGCCCAGGGCGCCGCAAACTCGGTCTTCCAGGGGACGGGGCGGGCCGCCGGCGGGATGCCCCAGGCCGGCATCGAAGGCCGCCAGGTCGGCTTCAGGCGCCGGGAAGTCGGACTTTTCCCAGTGCTCGGCCCAGTCCTTGAAGACATCGCGGTCGAAGGCCACCCGCAGGGCAAAATACTTTTCCCCGAGGCCGGCGATGACTGCCACCAGCAGGGCTGGGCCCGCCGGGGGCGGGGTTTCGGTCCACAGCAAGGTGGCGAGGGCGAGCAGCAGGAAGGCGAGGCTCGTCCTGTCGATGACGGAGCCAAGAGCCAGGAAGCGGGCCGCGACCCCGGCACGGGCGGCCAGGGTCTGGCGGGACGGCAGTTCAGACACCATCAGTCTTCCCTTCGACCAAAGTGGCCAAGGCGGCACGGTGGGCTGGTCCGAGGACCAGCCGGGGCCGGCGGGCGGCGATCAGGGCGACCGCTTCGTCCACTCCCCGAGCACGGCCACTTGCCAGCAGCCAGGCGGCGACAGCGCAGGCGCTGCGGGAATAGCCGAGGGCGCAGCAGACGAGGACGGGACCCTCACGGCGCAGGCGGGCGATTTCGTCGGCGGCCCGGGCGAGTTCTCCGGGGCAGGGAGGGACCAGGTCCAGCCAGGGCAGATTGGCATGGCCCTTTCCGGCGTCGGCCGGACACGGCAGTTCGGCGGTGAGATCGAGAACGGCGGCGAAGGGGCGGTCGGCGAGATCGTAGCGGGACGGCAGCCGCCCCAGCCAGACGTCGTCGGCGATTTCGTCGGGCGCGGGATGGCGGTGGGTCCACCAGCGGCTGTTCAGCCAGGCGCCGGCAAGGTAGGGCAGGAGGATGAGGGTGGCGCCGCAGCTCAGGTCACCGCCGCTTTTCTGGAAGCTCCTTGCCCCGCCCCAGGCGTAGATGAAGGCCACCAGGGCCAGGGCGGCAGCGGGCCACAGGAGCCAGAGGGCGATGCCCCCGGCCCAGGCTCCAAGGACGCAAGCCAGGGCGCCCACGAAATAGCGGAACGCCAGACGGCGCCGGGTGGGGCACGGCGTGAGATGGAAGCCGGCCAGGGGCGATGGTCCCTGGTCCGGCCACAGCCAGAGGGAGAAGGCACCCGCCAGGAGGCCGGTGGGCACGTCGATGAAATGGTGCTGGTAGGTGGTCAGGACCGAGAGGCCGATGAGGAGGGCCCAGCCATGGACCGCTAGGCGCCAGGATCCCCGACTGGCGGCGGCGTAGCGGACCCAAAGGATGAGCAGCAGGCTGATGTGCAGGGACGGCGCCTGGTTGAAGGGCTGGTCGAAGCCCATGAGGATGTCGAACATTCGGCCGAAGAGTCCGTCGGTGGGCGGGCGTTCGAAGCTGAAGCGCAGGGGAAAGAGGATGAAGCAGGCTACCGAGATGAGCTGGGCGGTGAGGAGCCGCTGGGCGTGGCGGTCGGTTTCCCGGCGGTTGCGGCAGAGCAGGAAGGAGAGGCCGTAAAGGAGGTCGATGGACCAGTAGGGAACGATGGTCCAGGCCAGGAAGGGAATCCGGCGCTCCCATTCGAAGGCCAGGACCCCCGGGGTGCCGTGGCCAGCGGCCCACCAGTTGGCGAAACCGTAGGAGGCGAAGAAGAAGGGGCCGAGGAATAGCAGCCAGAGGAGTCCTCGCCGCCAGGGGCGGGTTTCGGTCAAGGCGACGGCTTCGGCCGGGGGCAGGACAGCCCCGTCGGCGTCCCTCATGAGTCGGAGCGGCGCCGGGCCAGGGAAACGGTGAAGATGCCCCATTCGTCGATGCGTTCCTCGAGCTTCTCGAAGCCGGCCTCGGCCACCAGCTGGTCCATCTCCGCCTGGGTGCGGCGGCGCATGACCCAGGATTGTCCGTCCCGGTGGCTGGTGAGGGCGCGGGCGATCAGTTCCAGTTGGGGATGCCAGGGCTGGCCGGTGTAGAGCAGGTAGCCGCCGGGTTCGACGGCATCGGCGAGGCCGGCCAGGGAGCGGGCGACGGCGTCGTTGTCCGGGAACAGCTCGTAGAGCCCGGAGACGATTCCGATGGTGGGCCGCGGCGAGACGGCGGCCAGGGATTGGCGGTCGAAGGCATCCCCCTTCTCGAAGCGGGCGAAGGCTTCCAGGCCCTTCTGGCGGATGAGGGCGCCGCCGTCGCGCACGTTGATGTCGCTGTAGTCCCGCAGCAGGATGGAATCCGGGCGCCGGGGATAGTTGTCCAGGGCTTCTAGGACATAGCGGCCATGGCCGGCGGCGATGTCCATGACCCGCACCGGCCGGTCGGCATCCCACAGGGTATCCATGGCCCGGCGCAGCAATTCCTCCAGATGGATCTTGCGCTGGCGGATGCCGCGCCAGCCGATGGCGTCCAGGTAGTTGCGGTCGATGAGGCGGCCGAGGGAACCGAGGCCGGCGGGGGTGTTGCGGTAGACGTAGTCCAGGGTGCTGCCGGAGTCGAAGCCGGTCAGGTGGCCGAGACGGACGCCGTCCGAGAGGAGGCCTCCCAGCTTCATGTTGAAGCGCACCAGCGCCCAGTAGAGGCCCCGGGGGCTCAGGAGGGGCAGGGGGCGGGCCAGGGCTTCGGCTTCGTCGTGGGTGGGGCCGTGGCGATGGGCCTGGCGCAGGTCGGGGCGGCTCCAGGGCTCGGCGAAGCGGCGGAGGATGAAGTCCCGGGCCGGGGCGGTGGCCAGGTGGCGGTCCTTCTCCCCGAAGGTGTCGTGGTAGAAGCCCGGCAGCACCTGCTTTTCCTTGATGTCGGCGCCGAGGCGCTCGAAGAAGGCGTGCTGGGGGCCGTGGTGCACCACCCAGTCGGCGCCGGAAATGAGCAGCAGGGTCGGTATCGTGATGGCCTGGGCGTCGGCCACCACCCGTTCCGCCGCCTCGTAGAGGGCGAGGAGGATATTGACGGCAATGGGCCGGGTGATGAGGGGATCGGCATCGTAGGAGGCCTGCCGCTCCGGATCGTGGGTCAGGAAACGGGACTTGACGTAGCTGTTGACGAAGAATTTGCCTCGCAATGCCTGCATGAGGCGCAGGCCGGGACGGGCGAAGGGGACATAGAGTTTGACCTTGAAGGCAGGCGAGGCGAGGACCAGGCAGCGCACCCGGGGCGCGTAGTCGTGGGCCCAGGTGCTGACCAGGACGGCGCCGACGCTCTGGGCCAGGACCGCCATTTCCTCCTGGGGGATGCCGTGGCTGGCGGTGATGTGGTCGATGAAGGTCTGGACGTCCCGCACCGAGGTCCCGAAGCTGGGGGAGTAGCCCCGCTCGCCGGGGGAGCGGCCGTGGCCCCGGGCATCCCAGGCGAAGAAGTCGAAGTCCGGCAGGTCGAGCTCGTCGGCCAAGTGGGCCATGCGGCCCGAATGCTCGTGGCCGCGGTGGAATAGGACCACGGCGCCGCGGCGCCGGCCGCCAACCGCGGGCCAGTGGCGGTAGAAGAGGGAAACCCCGTCGTGGGTCTGGAAGGTCCGTTCCTGCACCGGTCGGGAGGTCGGCATGGGTCAGCTCCTGGAAAGGGAAAGTTGGGCGAGGCCGCTGCGGATGCGATTGACGATATTGAGGACGATGAGGCCGGCAACCGCCGGCATGAGCCAGAAGATCCAACCGGGCAGGGTGCCGGCGAGGCCCAGCCACAGCCCCAGGGCGCCGAAGACGACGGCCCGGTCGCTCTTGCCCATGGGACCGTCGTAGGTGCGTCCGGCGCCGACCATGGGGCCGAGAGCGCCGGCCATTTCCGACAGGGCGGCCAGGAAGACGACGGCGCCGACGCCGGCCCAGCCGAAGGGGGGGACGGCGACGAAGGGCAGGTAGAGGGCGGCGTCGGAGACCACGTCGGTGAGCTCGTTGAGGTAGGCGCCAAGGGCCGATTTCTGGCCGAATTCCCGCGCCAGAAGGCCATCCACCGCGTTCAGGGCCATGCGCAGGAACATCCACAGGGGCAGCAGCAGGAAAAGGCGGCTGTCACCAGCGGCCAGCAGCCAGGCGCCGAGGACGCAGGACAGCAGGGCGGCCAGCAGGGTGACGGCGTTGGCGGTGACGCCGGCGGCGGCGAGGCGGCCGACCAGGGGCCTCAGCAGCCCTTGAAAGCGGGGCTTGAGTTGGTAGACGCTGATCATAGCGGCGGACCTGGAAAGGTTCAGTCGCCGTGATTATGGCATGGGAATATGCCGCCCGGGCGGCGGGGGCTCAGCGCCGGAAGCTGTCGAAGACCACTTCCAGGCCCGAGACGACGAGGTCGCCGATGTCCCGCTCCAGGAAGCCGTCCTTCTCCCGCTGCCGCCGGCTACGCTCCCGCTCGGCCAGGAGGATGGCGTCCGCCAGGGCTTCCGGATTAGGGGCGGTGCGCTTGACCTCGGCCTGGTGGTAGCCGGCCAGGGCCTGTTCCACCGCCTGGGGGTCGAGGATGGTGATGGGCGAGCGGCAGTGGCCGCAGGCATTTTCATTGCGGATATCCACCGGGGCGCCGCAACTCCCGCAGCGGATTACCTGCACCCGGGACTTGAGCTCTTCGATCTCCACCGGGGTGAGCTGACGCACGAAACCCTTCTCGATCATGAACTGGGAGAAGGTGGTGAAGCGCCCGTGCTTCTGGAGGCAGCGGTGGTAGTTAAAGCGCCCGCCCTTGGCCACGTCGAGGCCGTGGAGCAGGGGCTCGTTGCAGCGGGGACATTGGAGCGTGTCCCGCAGGGGGAGGCGCTGATCGTCCCGGTGCTCGTGGATGAGCTTGAACAGTTCGATGATCCCGCCGGGGGTGATCTGCACGCTCTCGAATTCGTCGAACCAGATGCTCTGGCAGGAGAAGCACAGGTCCAGCTCCACCGTGCCCAGGGGTTTGCGCTCGAAGCGGTGGGGCGCCATGGGATGGCGGCAGGAGGGGCACAGGGTGGCCGGGCCCATGGCCTTATTTGCCTCCGAACAGTTTGCCGATGCTGCTGCCGATGCTCTGGGTCGTGCTGCTCAGGCCCTTGGCCACGGATTCCAGGCTGATCCCCAGGCCTTCGGCCATGGAGGCACCGACGCGCTTCATGAAGGTTTCGTTGAGGGAAAAGCGAGGATCGTCCAGCCGGCCTTCCAGCACGAACTTTACGCTGATCTGGCCGTTGCGGTCCTTGAGCAGGCCCACCACCGCCGAGCGGGGCATGCCCATGAAGGTGCCCATGCCGCCTTTGCCCGGCGCCAGTTCCAACTGGTGGACGGTGAGGGTCCCGGGGGCATGGAGATGGTTCTGCTTGACGGTGGAGTTGAGCTCCATATCCAGGCTGCCATGCTTGACGCCGGTCTCGGAGGCCTTGATGAGGTAGGGCTGGAGCGCCACCAGGTCAACGCCCTTGAGATGGGTGGCGATTTCCGAATCCCGGCTGGCGAGCTGGATATGGCCCTTGATGCCGAAGCTGCCGTCCCGCTGCACGCCCCTGACGATGCCTTCCAGGTTGAGCGCCGTGCGGGAGGTGAGTTCCGGCAGGCGCAGGTCGTCCACCCGGGCCTCCAGCCGTTCGAGGCGGACCTTGTGGGCCGGCCGGGCTACCGAAGCGTCGAAGAATTCCAGAACGGAAGCGTGCAACTGCACCGAATCGATGGTCACCGGCAGCCCGCCCCCTGAGTCACCGGCAGGGTCGGACTGCCTTTCGAGAATCCCCGGCAGCAGGCGCAGCTTCCCGTCTTTGGTGCGGAACACCGACAGGTAGGCCTTTTCGACCACGATACGGCTGATGCGGACCTGCCGGCTGGAGAAGAGGGCGCGGAAGTCCGGTGTCACGGTAATGCGCGCCGCCCGCAGGGCATCAGCCGTGGGCCATTCCTTGGGGCCGGGCACTCGCACGCCCCGCACCTCCACCGCCGACCAGCCGAGGGAAATTTCCCCCACTTCGCTTTCCGGCCCCAGGGCCTCCCGCACCTTGTCCCGCAGGCTGCCGGCGGCGAAATGGAGGCCGACGGCGGCCCCGATGGCGAGGACCGCGATCAGGACGAGAAGGGCGATGGCGATGCGTTTGGCCATGGGGTCAGAGGTGGATGCGGAAGTTCTTTCGCAGTTTGCCGACCACATGCATTTCGCAGCGTTTGCAGTCGAAGCGCAAGGTCAGCTTGTCGTTGCCCCGGATGAGGGTCATGGGGTCGGGGCGGACTCCCTTCACCTGCTTGGGGCACAGGTTGAAGCTGTAGCGCAGGCAGTGCTTGGTGATCATGAGGGAGACCGCGCCCTTCTCCTGGTTGGCCTCGTAGGCCTCGTCGATGAGGGAGACCCCGTGGCGGGCGTAGAAGGCGCGGGCCTTTTCATTATAGACGTTGCCCAGGTAGGTGAGCTCGCTGGCCGGGTAGGGGGCCGGCGGCTCCACCTCGGGCCAGCGGGTCGGCCTTTGGTAGGCGGCCTGGCGGGCCGACTCCAGCTTATCCACGGCCTCTCGGCGTAGGGCGTTGAGGGCCGAGGCGGGAATGAACCAGGGCTGGGACACCCGCAGGTCGATGCTAGTGGCGACGAACAGTGTGTTGCCGAGCTTGCCCAGGTTGTCCCGCATCGACGCCAGGGCCTGGTCGGGATTCTTCGCCGCTTCCTTGGCATGGGGCAGGGCGGCGGTGGCGCAAATCCCGTTCTCGTCGGTGAGGGTGAGGGCGAAGCCGTCCTCCGTCTCCGCCAGGAGGAGATGGACGCTGATCCGGCGGTCGGCGGATTTCTTCTCCAGGGCGCGCTCGAACTCCTGGTCCCGGTTGCGGTAGATTTGGGTGCCGACCGCGAGGCCCGCCGGCATTTCGGCCGGAAAGACCCGCCGGCCCTCGGCCCGGTTGATGCGTAGCCCCACCAGCTCCTGGTCGGCATCGAAATAGGAGAGGCCGTCGCCATTGTTGAGGGTGACGGCGGTATCCACCTCGAAATGATCCCGAGCCACCCGGGCCACCTGGCCGATGGCCTCGCCCATGAATTTGGGGGAATCGAAGGCCCCGACATCGATGCGACGCTCGTTCACGAAGTAGTCGGTGGCGCCCCGGTTGAAGGTCTTTTCCGGCCGGGGCGTGAAGGTGAAGGTGCAGCGCCCGGAGGAGGCGGGCCGGTAATCGGGCATTTCCGCCATGATGCCGTCCAGCAGTTGGCGGTAGTGGGCGGTGATGTTCTTGACGTAGACGAGGTCCTTCAGGCGGCCCTCGATCTTGAAGGAGCTGATGCCCGCCTCCACCAGAGCCCGCAGATTGGCGCTCTGGTCGTTGTCCTTCATGGACAGCAGGTGGCTGTTGCGGGCGACGATCTGGCCGTCCTGGTCCGCCAGGTCGTAGGGCAGCCGGCAGGCCTGGGAGCACTCACCCCGGTTCGCGCTGCGGCCGGTATGGGCGTGGCTGATGTAGCACTGGCCGCTGTAGGCGACGCAGAGGGCGCCATGGACGAAGAATTCCAGGGTGGCCTGGGTGGCGCCGGCGATAGCGCGGATCTGGGGCAGGGAGAGTTCCCGGGCGAGGACGATCTGGGAGAAGCCCATCTGCTCCAGGAAGCGCACCTTCTCCACCGAGCGGTTGTCGGTCTGGGTGCTGGCGTGGAGCGCCATGGGGGGCAGGCCCATTTCCAGGAGGCCCATGTCCTGGACGATGAGGGCATCGGCCCCCGCTTTGTAGACCTGCCAGGCGATGCGCCGGGCTTCCTCCAGTTCCTCGTCCTTGAGGATGGTGTTGAGGGCTACCAGGACCCGGGCATTGTAGCGGTGGGCGTGGGCGGCGAGCTTCTCGATGTCGGCCACGGTGTTCCCGGCCGAGGCCCGGGCGCCGAAGGCGGGGCCACCGATATAGACGGCGTCGGCCCCGTGGTTGATGGCCTCGATGCCGAAGTCGGCGTTCTTGGCAGGGGCGAGAAGTTCGAGGGTGTTTCGGGAGGAATGCATAAAGGGGCTTCAACGACTGATGGTCCGGATTTTAACCCTCCGGGCCATTACAATGGCGGCCCCACAAGGAGCACCCATGGAATCCCGAGTCACCGACATCGAAGTCAAGCTGAGTTTCATGGAAGACCTGGTTGAGGAACTCAACCGCACCGTCTTCCGCCAGCAACAGCAGATGGAGCAGTTGCAGCAGGAACTGCGCGTCCTGCGCCAGCAGGTCCAGGGCAGCATCCCCGCCGCCGGCTGGAGCCAGCGGGAGGAACTGCCGCCCCACTATTGAGCGTCCCGGCGAGGGTCAGTAGATGAAGCGGGGCCGCAGCTCGGCGAGATTCAGTTCGTCGAGAATGCGCTCGGCCCGCTCCCGGGCGTTACGGCGCGGGTTGCCCTTGTGGCTGGCGACGATCAGCTCGTTCTTCATGGAGTGCTCCCAGCCCACCAGCTCGGTCACCGTGACCTGGTAGCCGTGGGCCTCCAGGAGCAGGCAGCGCAGGACATTGGTGATCTGGCTGCCGAATTCCCGGGTATGGATGGGATGGCGCCAGATTTCCGACAGCGGCGTCTTGGCGAAGGACTCGTTCTTGTTCTTCCGCAGCACCGCCGCCACCTCGGCCTGGCAGCAGGGCACCAGGACAATGTGGCGGGCCTTCTTTTCCAGGGCGAAGCGGATGGCGTCGTCGGTGGCGGTGTTGCAGGCGTGCAGCGCCGTGACGATGTCGATGCGCTCCGGCAGGGCCGGCGAGCGGATGGATTCCTCCACCGACAGGTTGAGGAAGGACATGCGTCCGAAGCCGAGCCGCTTCGCCAGTTCCCGGGAACTATCCACGAGTTCCGGGCGGGTCTCGATGCCATAGATGTGCCCACTTTCCTTCGCCTTGAAAAACAGGTCGTAGAGGATAAAGCCCAAGTAGGACTTGCCGGCCCCGTGGTCGGCCAGGGTGACATCGGCGTGGGCGGCGAAGGCATCCTCGAGCAGGGGCTCGATGAACTGGAAGAGGTGGTAGACCTGCTTGAGCTTGCGCCGGGTGTCCTGGTTGAGCTTCCCGTCCCGGGTGAGGATGTGGAGTTCCTTCAGGAGTTCGATGGACTGGCCCGGACGGATTTCCGGGATGAGGGGTTCGGATTTCATGGATTTCGGCTCTTGGTCAGCTTCGCGTCAATTTAGGTCAGGTCTGTGTCAACTTTCTCTACAGCCGACACGTTATATGCTCAACGGTGAATAAACACCGATTTCTATGGAGAGAGAGATGGGAAGTTTGAGTACCGAGTCCTTCGAGGAATTTCTGGACTCATTGAAACAGGCCGGCATCGAATTCACCAATGAAAGCGAGCTGCGGGAGCGCCTCGCCGAAGCCCAGCGCTGGCGTTATGCCTTCACCACGCTGGCTGCCAATGGCCGGGCCATCGGTATCCGCTTCGAAGACCGCAGCGCCGGCAGCAACGAAGCGCAGCTTCGCCAGACCTTCGCCCAGTTCCAGTTTCCCGAAAGGGCCGAAGCGGCCTTCGCCGCCAGCCTCAAGACGGAACACTGATTCCGCGTCTTTCCCCAGATGATTCGAGCAACGGGCACCGCAAGGTGCCCGTTCTTTTTTGCCTGCACCCTCAGCGGGTGATGGGCTTGTAGCGGATGCGCTTGGGCTTGGCGCCTTCCTCGCCCAGGCGGCGCTTCTTGTCTTCCTCGTATTCCTGGTAATTGCCGGCGAAGAAGGTCCATTGGGATTCGCCCTCGGCAGCCAGGATGTGGGTGCAGATGCGGTCCAGGAACCAGCGGTCGTGGGAGATGACCAGGGCGCAGCCGGGGAATTCCAGCAGGGCGTCTTCCAGGGCGCGCAGGGTTTCCACGTCGAGGTCGTTGGAGGGCTCGTCCAGGAGCAGGACGTTGCCGCCGGCCATCAGGGTCTTGGCCAGGTGCAGCCGGCCGCGCTCGCCGCCGGAGAGGTTGCCCACCATCTTGCCCTGGTCGGCGCCCTTGAAATTGAAGCGGCCGATGTAGGCCCGGCTGGGCATCTCGAACTTGCCGATCTGCAGGATGTCGCGGCCTTCCGCCAGTTCGTCGAACACCGTCTTGCTGCCGTCCAGGCAGTCCCGGGACTGGTCGACGTAGGCCATCTTGACCGTGGGGCCGACCATCACTTCGCCTGAATCGGGCTGCTGCTGGCCGGTGATCATCTTGAACAGGGTCGACTTGCCGGCGCCGTTGGGGCCGATGATGCCGACGATGGCTCCGGGCGGCAGGCTGAAGGACAGGTTGTCCATCAGGAGCTTGTCGCCGAAGGCCTTGCTGACATTGTGGAACTCGATGACCTTGTCCCCCAGGCGCTCGCCCACCGGGATAAAGATTTCCTGGGTCTCGTTGCGCTTCTGGTACTCGTGGCTCGACATTTCCTCGAAGCGGGCGATACGGGCCTTGGACTTGGCCTGACGCGCCTTCGGATTGGAGCGCACCCACTCCAGTTCCTGCTTCATGGCCTTCATGTGGGCGTCGATCTGCTTCTGCTCGGTCTCCAGGCGGGCTTCCTTCTGCTCCAGCCAGCTGGAGTAATTGCCCTTCCAGGGAATGCCCTGGCCGCGGTCGAGTTCGAGGATCCACTCGGCGGCGTTGTCCAGGAAGTAGCGGTCGTGGGTGACGGCCACCACGGTGCCCGGGAAGCGGCAGAGGAACTGCTCCAGCCATTCCACCGACTCGGCGTCCAGGTGGTTGGTGGGCTCGTCGAGGAGCAGCATGTCGGGCTTTTCCAGCAGCAGCTTGCACAGGGCGACCCGGCGTTTCTCGCCGCCGGAGAGGTTGCCGATCCTGGCTTCCCAGGCGGGCAGGCGCAGGGCGTCGGCGGCGATTTCCATCTGGTTCTCGGTGTCGGAGCCGGCGGTGGACAGGATGGCTTCCAGCCGGGCCTGTTCCTCGGCCAGCTTGTCGAAGTCCGCATCGGGGTCGGCGTAGGCGGCGTAGATCTCATCCAGCTTGGCCTGGGCCTGCATCACCTCGCCCAGGGCGGATTCCACTTCCTCCCGCACGGTCTTCTCGGGATCGAGCTGGGGCTCCTGGGGCAGGTAGCCGATCTTGATGTTGGGCTGCCATTGGACTTCGCCGTCGTACTCCTTCTCGACGCCGGCCATGATCTTCAGCACGGTGGACTTGCCGGCGCCGTTGAGGCCCAGCAGGCCGATCTTGGCGCCGGGGAAGAAGGAGAGGGAGATGTCCTTGATGATTTGCCGCTTGGGCGGCACGACCTTGCTGACGCGCAGCATCGACATTACATATTGGGCCATGGCGGAGGGACGTTGCCTGAATTGTAAAAACCGCGAGTTTACCCGCCCGCGGGGTGGCGTGGCCAATCAGTCCGGTTCCAGGGTGACGAGGAGGGCGCCTTCATCGACGTTGTCGCCCTCGGTGACATGGACCTCCAGCACGCGGCCGGCGTAGGGAGAAGGAATGTCCAGGGCCACCTTGCCGGTTTCCAGGGTGAGGATATTGTCGTCCCGCTCCAGGCGGTCACCGGCCTTCACCAGGAGTTCGAGGATGAAGACGGAACCGTTGGCACAGTTGCCGCAGGTCTCCCAGCATTCGGGATACTTGGGCATGCGGACTTCGATGGTATTGGCCATGAGTCGATGAAAAAGATCGGTTAATGGAGAAAGGTGTTGCATTCTACGCGCCGATCCGTATAATGCGGCCTCTCACAACGACGCGCCCGTAGCTCATCTGGATAGAGTACTTGGCTACGAACCAAGGGGTAGGGAGTTCGAATCTCTCCGGGCGCGCCAGTAGATTCAAGCAGAGAGGCCAATCTTCGGATTGGCCTTTTTGCTTTCCGTGGGGACCTTTGGGGGACTCCTTTTCCCCATCTGTTCCCGCCGGATCATCTCCAGGCTCCGGTTCGTGCGGCTGCGCTCATCGGTAATCCGCTCCAGGGCTTCAAGCAATTCCTCGATCTGGGCGACCGAGTAATGGGCCGTCATGCCCCGGCGGGTGTGCCAAAGAACGTCCGCAATCGTCTCTTCCCTCACGCCAGCTTCCCGCAGCCGCATCCCCACCGTGTGCCGCAGATCGTGAAAGTGCAGGTCCGGTAATCCGGCCTCTCGCCTCGCTCGCTGCCACCCACCGTTGCTGACGGTCTCGACCCGGTGCCCCTGGTACGTGAAGACATACACGGGATGTTTTCCGCGTTGCCCCTCGATGATGCTTTGGGCCACCGAATTACAGACCAGGACACGACTGCGTTTCCTGCCCTTCACGTTCTCCCGGGGCACGTCGAAGACAGACCGGCCCAGTTCGGGAATGGAGATTTCCCATTCCCACTTCAGCCCACAGACCACCTCATCCCGCGCACCGGTGTTCAAATCGAACAGGGCCATCTTCGCCAGATGGTCCGCCAAGTGCGGCAAGAGCCGCCGCTGCTCGGCCCAGGTGATCGGGCGAGGCTCCCGCTGAAAGCCGATGAGCGGCAGCAGGGTGATGAGGGGAGGGGTTTCCAGCCAGGTCCTCCCGTCCTCATCGCGCCATTTCCGCGCGGCCAGGTTGAGAATCCGGCGGACGATCCCCAGACCCAAATTGATGGTCTTGTGGGATCGCCCCTCATCCTTGCGCTGCTTCACATAGGCCGCCAACGTCTGATCGTGAATCTGATCGAGCGTGAGCTTCCCGATAAACGGCATCAACTTCTCCAGCAGGTAGATGTCGGTTTGAAGCGATACCTTGTCCTGATGGTCGAGCAGGTACTTCGCCGCCGCCGCATCGAAGGTCCGTTTCTGGCGAACGCCGAAGAGGTGCTTTTGCCGTAGCTGCTCCAGTTGCAGGATCAGCCAGGATTCCGCTTCCTCAAAGCGTTCGAAACGGTTGCGAAGTCGGGTGCCTTTGAAGACCTTATCAACCCACCAGAAACCGTGCTGGTCTTGGTAGATGCCGGATTGTGATCGGCCCATGAATCTTCTCCTTTCTCCACGGGCCGCCCGTTCCGGGATTTATGTTGTTCCAATGCTCGGTCGAGGTCAATGCGGTCGAACACCACCGAGGTGCCCAGCCGGATCGGTACGAGCGAGGGGCGGAAATACTTGTCGAACGCCCGGCGCTTGACGCCGAGGTAACGCATCGCTTCCTGGCAGTTGAAGCCGCGCTTATCCATCGCTGTCCTCCTTGGCCTGGCGGTAGGCATCAGCGGCCCTCTTGTTCAGGGCATCGAGGTCTTCATCCCGGAAGGTATTCTTGAGGGTGTTGAAGCGCTTGCCCTTCACCGAGGCTTTCCGGAAGAGATAGCCCTCCAGGCCGCCGGCGTCCTTTCCCCGGTGAAAGGCAGTCGCCTGGTGGAAATACGCCCCGATGGCTTCCCCAAGGTCGGTGATGCCTTCCCGGGCCATGAAGGACGAGAGCGCCCCCAGGCCGTTGAGGAACAGCGATTCATCGGACGGCGGGCGGGTGGGGGAGAACCGGGACAGCTTGCCGTTCTTCAGCCCCTCCATCAGGAAACAGGCCCCCAGGGCATCCCAAAGGGGGTGATTGGGCCAGCGGGAGCGGGTCTGGTCCGTGTCGCTCGGGACCGCAAGGCGCAGGTAATCCTCACAAACGTATTGCCAGAGGTTATGGCGCTTGGCGAGCAGGTCCGGCACGCTCCGGATGCCCAGCTCCTTCAGGGCTTCGCGCTTCACCTGGAATTCCATGCGCCACACCGGTTGAGCCGGTTCCCAACCGGCAGCCGCCCACAACTCGTGGAGCCAGAATTTCTTGGACTTCTGGATTTCGAGGGTCTTGTCGTAGAGGCGGGCCGAGAGTTGCCCGCCCTGGCCAAAGGTCCAGCCGCTCAGCGCGTCGTGCTGGTAATACCGGGCCTTGCCTTCGGAACGGGTGATCCACTCCCGCACGCCCAGGGCATCGAAATCGAGGGGCGTGGTGAAATCCACGAAGAGATCGACCCGGGCAATCCCGGCCTCGCCCTCTATCGGCCCCAGGGAGGCGACACAGAAGCGCAGTGCCTTCTCGGCTTCTTCCACCCCCACCGCGGCGAGGTATTCGCTGGAGAGCTGCACATAGGCCAAGGGCAGGAGCTTGGCGTTGCTGCCGCTCACCTGGAGCCGGAAGCAGTTATCCACGAGGATGTAGGGGAAGCGCCCCGCGCCCCGGCCCAGCACTTCGAAGAGGTGGCTCCCGATGGGATGCTGCGCCAGGGCTTGATCGACTTCGGTTTTCCCTTGCGCCCGCTGCTTCAGCAGGGCCAGGCGCTCTCCCTGGTTGGGATCGAGATTCCCTTTGTAGGAGAGATAAAGACTATCGACCCCGAGCCGGAGGGGGTGGAAGAGGTCGTTGCATTTTCCGGGTGCTCTGTTAGTGGGCGGCGCACCCTCGGCGGCTTCCTCTACCGCCTGCGGCCGATTTGCGGCTGCATTGCCTCCCTCGTTTGGCCGTGCGGTTGCCGCTCGCGCGGCAATCCGCGCGGCCAGCCCGCGGGAGGGTGATTGGTCGCCATTCTGCTCGTCGGGCAGAGCGGCATTCCGCTTTTCGTCTTCCATATCCACAGTCCTTTGAAAGGCTCAAAGGCGGCCAATCCGCCCCGAGGTGGATACAGATGGTATGGATCAGGAAATGCCAACTAAATGCACTGGTTTACGATTTCAGTGCATTGACACGCCGTTCGTTTTCTGAAAACGGCGGTAATCTTTCAGGCGCTTGGTGAGGTAATTGACGTCCTCGATACGGTTTTGGAAGCGGTCTAAGCCCATTTCATCGCACAGGTCGAGGATTTCCTCGTGCTTCAGGTCATCCAGCCACTGAAGCGACTCCAGGACGCCAAACAGGAAAAAGAGGGCGGGATACCTG
>Ga0316603_10000052_pt1 | contig 122737 bp, 108 predicted proteins | sample OWC_soil_day10_n_FD_207649 | JGI IMG/M metagenome (GOLD analysis project Ga0316603, IMG submission 207649) | Wetland soil microbial communities from Old Woman Creek delta, Ohio, United States - OWC_soil_day10_noCT | ecosystem: Environmental > Terrestrial > Soil > Wetlands | place: USA: Ohio...
GCAGCTACCTCACGAGCTTCGCCAAGCCGGCCGAAGGCGGCACGCTGACGGTCAGCGCGACGCTTACCGACCTGGCCGGCAATACCTCGCCGGCCGGCAGCGACAGCGCCGTCCTCGACACCACGGCCACTATCGATATCCATACTATCGCCAGCGAAAGCCAGAGCCCGATCGGGACGGATGCCAACAGCTATGCCACGATCAATGCCCCCGAGAAAGCTGCCGGCTTTACCGTCAGCGGGGTGGCGAGCGGAGTCGAGGCCGGTCAGACAGTGACGGTCGATGTCCTGAACTCGGCGAATGTCGTGGTCGGTACGGTAACGGGGACGGTCAATGCAGCGGGTAATTGGACGGCGAGCGTGCCGGCCGGCGCCTCGTGGATTACCGATGGCGCGAGCTACAACTTCCGGGCCACGGTCAACGATCTGGCCGGCAATGCGGCGACCGATAGCGACAGCACCAATGCCGCGCCGGTGGTTGCCGGCAGTACGCTAGCAGGGAGCGAGGACACCCCCCTGACGCTGAATTGGGCCAGTTTCGGCATTAGCGATGTCGATAGCCCGAGCCTCACCTCGGCCACCATCTCCGCCTTGCCGACGGCAGGCCGCTTGCAGGTTCTCCAGGGCGCTACCTGGGTCGATGTGCAGGTCGGTGATGTGGTCAGCAAGAGCGCGGTAGACGCCGGCGAGTTGCGTTTCGTACCGGGGAGCAACGAAGCCGGCGGCAGCATGTACCCGGCCCCCGGTTTGGGGGATCAGCATGCCGATTACGCCAGCTTCGAGGTCTCGGTCAGCGACGGTAGCGGTGGTACGGCAAGCGGTACGGTCGTCATCGACATCACGCCGCTGGCCGATGCGCCTTCGCTGCTGGTCGATGCCAGCACGACGGGTAGCGTGGCGGGTGGCAATACGATCACGGTACCGGCGGCGAGTGGCTTGACGCTGAGTTTCTATGACAATATCGCGACCTTGGTTTCCGGTGCCCAGAGCTCCAGTCCGGACCTCATCGAAACGGGTATCGAGAGCGCTACGCCAACCACTACGACCACCATCTATAACGTCGGGCCCGATGCCGGCGCGGTCGTTGCCGGCAATGCCGGTACGGCAATCGGCATCGATGATGCCTACCGGGTGAGCGGCCTGGTCTACATGGAAGCGGGCAAAAACTACGTTTTCAGTGGCTATGTCGACGACAGCTTCCGTCTGGAAATCGGTGGTGTCACCGTGGTTTCCGGCCAGTGGGGCGGGGCGGGCGAAGGCAGTGCCGGGAGCTTTACGGCGACCACTTTCACGCCGACGGTTTCCGGCTATTACACCATCGATCTGTTTGCCTACAACACCAGCGGTCCGGGGTCTTATGACCTGAACCTGAGTGTCGACGGCGGTGCCGTCGAGAATTTGTCTACGGCCAATTTCGCGCTCTATACCAGCATCGCCGACGTCGACGCGGGGCAGGGCCAGCATTCGGCTTTTGTCGCCAACACGACGACGGCTGAAGGCGGCTACTACCCGGTGTCGCTCAACAGCGGTCAGGAAGATACCAGCATCAAGCTGTCGGCCTTGAGCGCGGCCTTCGCCGATACGGCCGACAATTCCGAAAGCCATCTCGTGACCATTTCCGGGATTCCGCTCGGCTCGGTGATCAGTGACGGTACGAAGAGCTATACCGCGACCGCGACGTCGCTCGTCATCTGGAACGAGGATCATCCGGAAACGGTAGCCGGCGGCAGCAACTGGAATCTGGCGACGCTGACCATTACGCCGCCGCCCAATTACAACGGCAGCTTCTCCTTGACGGCGACGGCGACGGCGACGGAAATCGCGACCGGCGATGCGGCCAGCACCTCGACGGCATGGACGGTGACGGTGGATGCGGTAAACGATGCGCCGGTGGTGGGTTCCGCGACGGCCAGTGTCTCCGAGGAAGCGTTGGCCGGCGGCATCAATGAAACGCCGAGTGTTGCCGTTTCGGCGACGGCTTTCGGGACTGTTACGGTCAGCGATGTCGATAGTTCGCCGACGCTCAGCCTGCTTGCCCCGACCGCTACCATTACCTCGGGAGGGGTGGCGCTGACCTGGACTGGCAGCGGGACGTCGACCCTGGTCGGTTCAGTTGGCGGGGTCGAAGTGATCCGAGCGACCATCGACAATGACGGCAACTATAGCGTGACGCTGGCCAAGGGGATTGATCAGCCGAACACCTCGACCGAGGACAGCAGCACCATCACCTTTGGCGTGCAAGCGACCGACGGTAGCGCCACGACGACCGGTTCGCTGGTCGTCACCGTGGCCGACGATTCTCCACTTGCCGTGACCTCGACCGTGCAGGTCGGCGACGTGGCCAGCGCGACCAATCTGTCGATCGTCCTCGACCTTTCCGGTTCCATGGATAACTCGGCCCAATTGACCGGGGATACGGCGATGACCCGGATCACGGCAACCATCGCGGCGATCAAGGAAGTGATCGATGGCTACGATAGCCTGGGCGAGGTGATGGTCAATATCGTGACATTTGGCAATACGGCAAACAATGGTAGCTGGATGACCGCCGCCAACGCGCTGCTCTATCTCGATACCCTGTCGGCCAATTTGGGCGGTACCAACTACGATGCGGCCTTGGCTGCCGCCATCGATTCCTTTGCCGCGAGCGGGAAGCTGACCGGCAGCAATGTCCAGAACGTGCTCTATTTCTTGTCCGATGGCCAACCCAATGATGGCGACGGCAATGCCAATGCCTTCCTTAACCTGAGTGGCGGTGGGGATGCCGGGATTCAGACGACGGCCTCCGGCGGCACCGAAGAGACGCTGTGGCAAAACTTCCTGAATACCAACGCGATCAATGCCTTCGCCTTCGGGATCGGTGGGGGGGTGACGACCACGGCGATGGATCCGGTGGCTTACAACGGAATCACCGGGACCGACCGCAGTTCGGCCGTGGTTTCCGATCTCAGTACGCTCAATGCCACGCTGGCGGCCACCGTGACCAGCAGCGTCAGCGGCACGATCACCTCCGGTACGTCGTCGACCGGCAGCTTTGGCGGGGATGGCGGCTATCTGGCATCGATCACCTACGGCAGCAACGTGTTTACCTTTGACGGTTCGACCCTGAGCCGTTCCGGCGCCGGTACGACGGCTTACAGCTTCGATAGTGCAACGCACGTTTTGACCCTGACTACCGTCGGCGGCAGTTTCGTCATCGACATGGATACCGGGGGCTACACCTTCAGTACCACGGCGGCATCGAGCGTGGCGCAGGAGAATTTCAGCTATCTCCTGACCGACTTCGACGGCGATACTTCTAGCGGCGCGCTGACCATTAACCTGAATGGCTACAACGCGGCGCCGCTGGCCCGCGACGAGAGCATTATCGTGGCCAGCGGCAGCGTCGATACGAGCACCACGCCGTATGCCGTGACCATCAAGGATAGCTGGCTGCTGTGGAACGACAGCGACCCGGAAAATGACCCGTTGAGCATTTTCTCGGCGAGCAATGCGACATCCCATAATTCGTCGCAGGTCGTTGATGTGGTGAGTTCGTCGAACAGTGGAACGGCAACGGCGGCCGGCAGCTTCTCTTACGAGACGTCCGACGGCAACCAACAGACCAGCGCCACGGCGACGATTTATACCCGCAACAGCGCGACGCTGACCGGCAGCGGCCTCGACAATATCCTGGTCGGCGACTCTTCGGCCGAGACCATCAGGGGCAACGAAGGTAACGATGTGCTGGTCGGCAATGCCGGTAACGACACACTGAATGGAGGGATCGGCAACGATCTGCTGATCGGCGGCACGGGTAACGACGGGTTGACCGGCGGTTCCGGGGCCGACGTCTTCCGTTGGGAACTGGCTGACAAGGGAACGGCTGGTTCGGCGGGGACGACGGCTAGCGATACGGTGGCCGATTTCTCGACGGCAACGGCCGGCGAGTATCTCGACCTGCGCGATTTGTTGCTGGGTCATGGCAGCTCGCTGACCGACTATATCGACATCGTCACCAGCGGCAGCAATACCGTGATCCGCGTCAGTAGCGGCGGCGGCTTTGCCGGCGGCACCTACGCCGCCGCCACGGAAGACGAACGCATCACGCTGACCGGCGTCGATCTCTACAATACCTATGGGGTTACGGCGGGTGACGATGCGACCTTGATCCAAACCATGATCAACAATGGCAAGCTGAAAGTCGATTAATCCTCGGTCTGGAGCGGGCAAGGGCGGTAAGGTCCAGACCCGGCAAACAAGAAAATGCCCCAGCGGGGGCATTTTGTCGTCTGGGGAGTGAAACCTAAGAACCTTACCGCAGAGTCGCAAAGGCGCAGCGAAGACCGTGACAACAGTTGCTTGCTGGGGTTTTGCGGCTCACCCAAAAGGTCTGCCGCAGCATCCGGACAAGCCTTTGTTTTTACTCAGCGTCTCTGCGGTTCAATGGTGTTTTCTGGGTGAAAGGGCCGCAGTTCGCTGGCGGCGCTGGGCGATCAGTCCTGATACTGGCGCAGTCGGGCGAGGTCGGGAATGTGAATCTTCCGGCCATCAATGACAATCAGCCCCAGTTCGCTCAACCCATGCAGGACGCGCGAGAAATGTTCCTGGGTCAGATTGAGGCGGGAGGCGACGATACCTTTGCTGTTGGCCAGCCGGATCGCCCGCGCGCCATCGTGTTCGGGCTCGGCCGGCACCTCGCGCAGCAGGTAGCCGATGACGCGCTGCCTGGCGGAAAGCAGCGAGTAGGATTCGACATCGTTCATCAACTGGTGCAGGCGCCTCGCCATGCCGGCCAGCATCTTGCGGCACAGCCCGGGATCGCGTTCGAGTTCGTCGTTGATGCCGCTTTTGGCGACATGCAGCAAGTGCGAGTCGGCGAGAGCCTGGGCGAAGACGATATGCGACTTGTCCATGAACATGATGGCTTCGCCGAAGCTTTGCCCCGGGCGAATGATCTCGACCACCTTTTCATTGCCTTGGGCCGACGTCAAGGCCAGCTTGATCTGGCCATGCACAACGAAATGAAAGCCGTTGCACGGGTCCCCCTTGTGAAACAGGATTTCCCCCTTGCCGAGCTCGATTTCCCGGCAAGAACGGGCGAGGCGGGCGATTTCCCCGGGCGCCAGCCCGTTGAACAGCGGAATGTCGGCGAGCAGGGCGGCGCTGTTGATCTGGGGAAGGGGCATCGTGGCTGGGCAGGGGGGCGAGAGCGGGATGGTGTCATCGGCGGCCGGGGAGCGCAATACTGATCGGCGACGACGCTGGCGGGCCGGCGCTCGCGGTATACTCGGCCACCCTCTCTTTGGATCAATTCTATGGCCGCACCCAACGATAACGTCAGCATGGCGCTTTTTTGCGATTTCGAAAATGTCGCCCTCGGCGTGCGCGATGCCCAGTACGAAAAGTTCGATATCCGTCCGGTCCTCGAGCGCTTGCTGGCCAAGGGTAGCATCGTCGTCAAGAAAGCCTATTGCGACTGGGATCGCTACAAGGGTTTCAAGGCTGCCATGCACGAAGCCAATTTCGAACTGATCGAAATCCCGCATGTCCGCCAGTCCGGCAAGAATTCGGCGGACATCCGGATGGTCGTCGATGCGCTCGACCTCTGTTACACCAAGGCGCACGTCGATACCTTCGTGATCATTTCCGGCGATTCCGATTTCTCGCCGCTGGTTTCCAAGTTGCGCGAGAACGCCAAGCGGGTCATCGGCGTCGGCGTCAAGCAATCCTGTTCCGACCTGCTGGTCACCAATTGCGATGAATTCATCTACTACGACGACTTGGTCCGCGACCGCGATTCCAGCCGCGGTGGCCAGCGCCGCGAGCGCGAGAAACGCTCGCCGGAAGAAGAAGCCAAGCGCAGCGAAAAGCAGGAAGAGCGCAAGAGCAAGGCGGTCGATATCGTGTCCACCACCTTTGTCGACCTCATCGCCGATCGTGGCGAAAGCGACCGGATCTGGGCGTCGGTGCTGAAGGAAGTGGTCAAGCGGCGCAATCCGGGATTCAACGAAAATTATTATGGCTTCCGCTCTTTCGGCAACCTGCTGGAAGAGGCGGCAAATCGTGGCCTCCTCGGTTTCGGGCGCGACGACAAGGGGGCCTATGTCTTCCGGGCGCCGGCGCGTCCGCTGCCGGTCGATGGCGAGGCCGTGCCGGAACAGGTCGTGCCCGAGCTGAGCGAAGCCACTCCGCCGAGTCCGTCGCTCGAGCCGGAAGGTCCCGTCGGCAACGGTCGGCGGCGGGGAATGCGGCGTTCGCGCAGTGGCAAGGAGCGCCCGGCCGGCGACAAGGCAGTCCATGAGACGCCGCCGATTGCGGAAACGCCGGAACAGCTCGTCGAGACGCCGCTTGTTGTCGCTGCGCCGTCGCTCGAGGCGGCTGTCGTGCCGGCTATTGACGAGTCGCCGGTGACGCCGCCGGCCGACCTCGCGGCCGCCAGCGAAAGCCAGCCGCGGCGCGGCGGACGGCGGCCGCGCAAGGCGGCCGAAGCAGTGGCGCCGGTCGAGGTCGAGCAAAGCGCGACGCTGCCGGTGGCCAGCGACGTGCCGGCCGAGCCGGTGAGCCAGGTCAAGGGCAAGGAAAAGAAGGCGGCCAAGGACAAACGGCCGGCCCGGACGCCGCGCGCCCGCAAACCGAAGGCCAAGGCCAGCGAGGAGTCCTGAGCCGCCTCGGGGCAGCGCGGGCTGCCCCGGTTTTTGCTAGATGACCAGCAGCAGCTTGCCGCGCAGCGTTTCCGCCTCGCGCTTGCCTTCCCGCGACATCACAATGCTGTGATACCACTCGTCGTAGAGGGCACGCAGGCCGTGGTGGCCGTCGGCCGCTTCGATGCGGTCGAGCAGGGAGCTGGCGCCGAGCGAGCCGACGAAGGCATTGAGCGTGTTCATCATGAAATTGCGGGCCTGCTGCTGGTGCATCGGGTCCGGCTTGGCCGGCAACTCGCGGAAGGCGGTGATCGAGGGCAGGGGGAGAGTCGCCGCCAAGGGCGCCCCGGCTGCGCTGGCCACTTCGATATAGCCTGCCTCTTCGAGCAGGCCCAGCGTGTGCTGCAGATCGTCGGCCTGCAACATGCCGCGCAATTCGTCGACCGAGCGCTTGCCGTCCACGAAAATCAGCACCCGCCGGACGCGCGGCGTCAGGCCGCCGGCCTTGCTGGTGATTTCAGCCTGCCCCTGCGGGGTCTTGGCGAATACAACATCCATGATTTGTCTCCAACATTTGTGAATTTTTGTGAAAGCATTGTACAGAAAAAAGAAAACCCGCCGAAAGGCGGGTTTTCATTGGGCGGAAGCCGGTGGATCAGGCGGCGGCCTGGGTCGGAATCTTGTGCCCCCGACGGGTAATACGGTTTTGCGAATCGACATAGATCAGCGATGGCTCGTGTTTGGCCAGTTCGATCTCGTTGTAAATCGCGAAGGTGGCGATGATCATGATGTCACCCGGGGCGGCGCGACGGGCTGCTGAACCGTTGACGGAGATGACCCCTGAACCACGCTCGGCACGGATGGCGTAGGTGGTGAAACGTTCGCCGTTATTTACGTTCCAGATGTCGATCTGTTCGTATTCCTTGATATTGGCAGCTTCAAGCAGGTCTTCGTCAATGGCGCAGGAACCCTCGTATTGCAGGTCGGCGTGGGTTGCGGTCACGCGATGCAATTTGGATTTCAGCATTGTTCTCTGCATGGATTCACTCATCCAAAGGTTGGGGGATGCGAATTGTAGCCCCTACAGAACCTCTGTCAACGGTCTTTTGGCACCCCGGAAAGTGGCGTCAAATCTCGATGTTGTCGATCAGCCGCGTCTTGCCGAGGCGGCTGGCGGCAAGAGCGAGCATCGGTGCGGTTAGGTCTTTCGGCATGGAAAGATCTGATTGTTGTCTTACCGCAACATAATCGGTCTGCCAGCCGGCCTCGCTCAGCGACGCGATGGCCGCCCGTTCGAGGGCGGCGAGGTCGGTGGCGCCGCTGCGGATGGCGTCGCGAATCTTGTTCAGTTCGCGGTAGAGGCGGGGCGCTTCGCTCCGTTGTTCGGGTGTCAGGTAGCCGTTGCGCGAAGAGAGGGCGAGGCCATCTTCGGCGCGCACCGTTGCGCCGCCGAGGATGTCGATCGGCAGGGCCAGTTGGCGGGCCATGTTGCGGATGACCATCAGTTGCTGGTAATCCTTCTTGCCGAACAGCGCGGCCTGCGGCTGGACGATGTTGAACAGTTTGAGGACGACGGTGGCGACGCCGCGGAAATGGCCGGGCCGGAATTCGCCGTCGAGCTCGTGCTGGATGGCCGGCGGTTCGACGACGTATTCCTGCGCTTCGGGGTAGAGATCGGCCTCGGTCGGCGCGAACAGCACATCGACGCCGGCCGCGGCCAGCTTGTCGCAGTCGGCCTGGAAGGTCCGGGGATAATTGTCGAAATCTTCGTGCGGGCCGAATTGCAGGCGATTGACGAAAATACTGGCGACCACGGTGTCGCCGTGGGCCCGCGCCTGGCTCATCAGGCTGATGTGGCCGGCGTGCAGGTTGCCCATGGTCGGTACGAAAACGACGCGGCCGCGGTTGATCAGCGCGCTGCGCAGCTCGGAAATACGGGAATGGATTTGCATGAGAGGAGTGGTGTTGTTGGCGCAGATGATGCCGATGGCGCCGGTTTTCTAGCTGCGAAACTCAGCGCCATCGGCGACGAAGATATTTACGTTTCAACTGGCGTAAGTATGTTCCGGGGCCGGGTAGCTGCCGTCCTTGATGGCAGCGACGGCACGGCCGGCGGCCTCGGCGAGGCTGCTGGCGCCGGCCATGAAATTGCGGACAAATTTGGCCTTCTTGCCCGGCGGGATGTCGAAAGCGTCGTGCAGCACCAGGACCTGGCCGGAGCAGTCGCGGCCGGCGCCGATGCCGATGGTGATGATGCTCAGGCCGGCGGTGATTTCGGCGGCGAGCGGGGCCGGAATGGCTTCGAGAACGAGCATCGTGGCGCCGGCCCCCTGCAGGAACTGGGCGTCATCCTGCAGGCGGCGGGCGGCCGCTTCGCCCTTGCCCTGCACCTTGTAGCCGCCCAGAGCATGCACCGACTGCGGTGTCAGGCCGAGATGGCCGCAGACCGGGATGCCGCGCTGGACCAGGAACTCGACCGTCGATGCCATCTCGCGGCCGCCTTCCAGTTTGACCATCTGGGCACCGGCCGCCATCAGCGTCACGGCATTGTGGAAGGCCTGGGCCGGCGATTCCTGGTAGCTGCCGAAGGGCATGTCGGCAATGATGAAGGGGCGGTCGCTGCCGCGCTTGACGGCGGCGGTATGGTAGGCGATGTCGGCGACGGTGACCGGCAACGTCGTGTCATGGCCCTGGATGACGTTGCCCAGCGAGTCGCCGATCAACAGCGAGTCGACGGCCGCGCCGTCGAGCAGGCGGGCGAAGCTGGCGTCATAGCAGGTGAACATGGCGACCTTTTCGCCGGCCTGGTAGAGCTTGGCGAGGTCGGTCTGGGTCAGGCGGCGGGTAGTGGTTTGGGCTGACATTCAAGTCCTGAAGACAAAATAGACAGCGCCTAGGATACACAGGGCAGCCCATAGGTAGTCAAGCTTCAGCGGCTGATCCATGTAAAAAACGACGAAAGGCACAAACACGGCCAGGGTGATGACTTCCTGCAGGATCTTGAGCTGGCCGAGGTTCATCTCGGTATTGCCGAGGCGGTTGGCCGGTACCTGGATCAGGTATTCGAACAGGGCGATGCCCCAGGAAAACAGCGCGGCGATCCACCACGGCTTTTCCTGCAGGTTCTTCAGATGGGCATACCAGGCGAAGGTCATGAAGACGTTGGACAGCCCGAGCAGGATCACGGTCTGCCAGAGTACCGGCAGATTGAAACCGAATATGCTCACAGGCGCGTGATGCCCTGATGGGCGACGGCCGGCAGCCAGGAAGCGATGCTGCCGCGGCCGGGAATGATCAGGGTGGGGGCGATCTCGGCCAGCGGATAAAGCACGAAAGCGCGCAGATGCAGGCGCGGGTGGGGCAGGGTCAGGCGCGGCAGATCGATGAACTGGTCGTTGTAGAGCAGGAGGTCGAGATCGAGGGTGCGCGGCCCGTTTTTCTCGGCCCGCTGGCGGCCGAATCGGGTTTCGATATCGAACAGCGCGTCGAGCAGGCTTTCCGGGGCCAGCGTCGTGGCCAGCGCGGCCACGGCATTGATGAATTCGGGTTGGGTGGTGATGCCGACCGGTGCCGTGCGGTAGAGCGACGAGCAGCGGACGATGCGGCTTTCCGGCAGGTTGGCCAGGGCGCCGAAGGCCGCCCTGAGGGTGCTCGCCGGGTCGCCGAGATTGGCCCCGAGCGCGACGTAGGCGGTGTTCATTCGATGGCGGCAGTGCCCGGGCCGGTCGGCTTCTTGCGCCGCCGCCGGCGTTTCTTGTCGGCCGCCTGTTCGGGCAGCAGCATGGCCGCCCGCTCGTCGCCATCGACGCTCTGGAAGCGGGTCCACCAGTCGGCCAGTTCGCGGTCGATTTCGCCGGATTCGGCGCGTAGCAGCAGAAAGTCGTAACCGGCGCGGAAGCGCGGTTGTTCGAGGATGCCGTAGGGGCGCTTGCCGGAACGCGCTTCGAAGCGCGGCTGCAGGGCCCAGATGTCCTTGATGTCGCCGGCGATGCGTCGGGTGATGGCGAGTTTCTCGCCCTGCACGTCGAGGACGTTGTCCATCGCCTGGTAGAGCGCCGGAATTTTCGCTTCGCCCTCGTCTTTCAACTTTTCCCAGTGCGGCAGCACTTCGTGCCAGAGCAGGGTGGCGAACAGGAAGGCCGGCGAGACGCCCTTGCCCTGGCGGATGCGGTCGTCGGTGTTGGTCAGCGAGAGCATGATGAATTTCTCGCCCATCGGCTGGTCGAGAATGACGTCGAGCAGGGGCAGCAGGCCGTGATGCAGGCCTTCGTCGCGCAATTGGGTGATGCATTTGACCGAGTGGCCGGAGGTCAGCAGCTTAAGCATTTCGTCGAACAGGCGGGCGGCCGGGACGTTTTCCAGCAGCACGGCCATTTCGCGGATCGGCTTTTTCGCTTCCGGGTCGATCATCAGGCCGAGCTTGGCGGCCAGACGGACGGCGCGCAGCATGCGCACCGGGTCTTCGCGGTAGCGGGCGCGCGGTTCGCCGATCATGCGCAGGGTCTTCTGCTTGAGATCGCCGACGCCGTGGTGGTAGTCGATGACCGCCTCGGTGGCCGGGTCGTAATACAGCGCATTGGCGGTGAAGTCGCGGCGGGCGGCGTCTTCCGAGTGGCTGCCGAAAACATTGTCGTGGAGCACCCGGCCGTGTTCGTCGGTTTTCGTCTTTTCGTCCAGGGTGCCGCGGAAGGTGGTGACCTCCAGGGTTTCCTGGCCGATCATCACATGCACGATCTGGAAGCGGCGGCCGATGATGCGCGAGCGGCGGAAGGCGCGGCGCACTTCTTCCGGCGTCGCGTCGGTGGCGATGTCGAAATCCTTGGGCTCGGCGCCGATCAGCAGGTCGCGGACGGCGCCGCCGACGACGAAAGCCTTATGGCCGTGGCCCTGCAGGGTTTCGCAGACGCGCCGACTGCCGGAACTGATGCGGTCGCGGGTAATGCCGTGGGTGGAAACGGGGATGATGGCCGGCTCGTGGTGGCTGGCCTGGGCTTTTTTGCCGCTGAAAACGCGGGAAATGAATTTGCGGATCACTTATTACCGATCATTGAGCGCCCGGGGCGCTGCAGAAAAGAAAGGATTCTACCGCAATGCAATGATTTTTCATTGAATTGCCATTAGTCGAGCCCGAAGAATTCGCGGATTTTCCGGCCGATGGCAGCGCTGCCGGGAATATGCTGGGGTACTTCATTGCGCGCATCGTGGTAACCCTGTTCCAGTTCGGCGAAGCGCTGCAGGCGGTTTTGCAGGATGCCGGACAGGCTGTCGGCCAGTTCCGGGCGTTGCTGGATGATTTTCTGGAAGCCTGCCTTGTCGAGGCGATAGGCTTCGACATCGCTCGTCGCGATGACCGTCGCCCGGCGCGGCGCCCCGGTCATCAGGCCGATTTCGCCGAAGACGCTGCCCGGGCCGCGCTTTTCCAGCAGGCGCCGGGGTCCTTCCGGCGGCTGCCACCAGGCTTCGGCTTCGCCGCTGACGATGATGTACAGCCAGTGGGCGATGGCGCCCTGGCGGGTGAGGATGTCGCCGCGGGCAAACGGTGCGTTGACCAGTTGTTCGGCGAGGTGACTTTTTTCGTCGTCGGAGAGGCAGGTGAACAGTTCGATCGAGGCAATGGCCTGCAGGCGGCGTTTGAGCTCGCGGTGCTGGACGACTTCCTGGTGCGCCGAACCTTCCTTGACCAGATGGATGGTGTGGTCGTCGGTAGCCAGGCGGATGCCGTTGCGCTGCAGCGTGGCCAGGATATGGGTGCGGATTTCGGAATCGGTCGGGTCGTCGAGCTGGGGGTTTTGCAGCCAGTAGCGCAGCGTGTAATGGGCGTAGCCCGGGCCGAAATTCATCAGCACGCAATTGGGCGGCGGGGTCTGGGCGACATTGGCAATGCTCGAGCCGGCGATGTCGGTTTCGATGAGCTGGATCAATCGTCCCGGCGCGATGGCGAGGTCGATGTTGAAATCGATGCTGCGGCGCCAGGCGGGATGTTCGGCGTTCTTGTCGCAGAGAATGTAGTAGCGTCCCTTCATCAACTGGCTGTTGGGGACCACGACCTTTTCGCCGTTGCGCGTCAGGATCGCGGTGTAGCGCCACTGGATGTCGGTAACTTGGCCGGAGAGGTCGTCGAGCTTGATCCAGTCGCCGATTTCCAGCGAATTGTCCATCTGTAGCGCCAGGCCGCCGAGCAGGTTGCCCAGCGTGTCCTGCATCGAAATGGCGAGGACGGCGGTGAGGATGGCCGAGGTGGCGAAGAGGTGGGTCAGTTCGACGCCGGACTGGTTGAGGCGGAAAAAGCCCCAGCCGATGTAGCCGATGATCACCAGGATGTCGGCCAGGATGCCGGCGATGTAGATGCGGATGCGCGGCAGGCCGACATTGAACAGGGCCAGGCCGGCAAAGCGGATGACCGCCAGGCCTTCGCCGAAGACGCTGAGCTGACGCAGCCAACTGGCGGCGGCGGTCATGCTGTGCTGGGCCAGCAGGAGGCCGGCCAGCAGGTCGCCGAGCAGGCAGGCGGCGAAAAAGACGCTGGTGTTGATCAGCGAACGGCGCAGGGCGCGTAGCGGCTTGAGGATGAAGAACAGCGCGACGAGCAGCGCGATGAGGGTATACGGCGCTTCGTGACTGAGGAACGGAATGGTCAGCATCGCTTTCAGCGCAGGCTGAGCTGTTGCCAACCGTGCGCCAGGCAATGCCGGCGTAGCGTCTCGTCGGCATCGACGGCGACCGGGGTGCTGACCTTCTCCAGCAGCGGTAAATCGTTGTGCGAATCGCTGTAGAACCAGCTTTCGGCGAAACTGCCCCACCACAGGCCGCGTTCTTCCAGCCAGGCGTCGACGCGGCCAATCTTGCCCTCGCGGAAGGCGGGCGTGCCGGCCGGGGCGCCGGTGAATTGGCCGCTCGCCACATCGACGGCGGGAATCGTGCCGATCAGGTGGGGAATGCCGAATTCGCCGGCAATCGGCCCGGTGACGAAGGTGTTGGTGGCGGTGACGATGGCGCACAGGTCGCCGTTGGCCAGGTGCTGCCGGACCAGGGCGCGGGCCGCTTCGCCGATGATCGGGCGGATGTGGCGCGCCATGTATTCGGCGTGCCAGGCGTCGAGCTCGGCGCGGCCATGGCGGGCCAGCGGTGCGAGCTGGAAGGCGAGGAATTCGTGGATGTCCAGGGTGCCGGCCTTGTACTGCTCGTAAAACTGGATATTTTTCGCCTCCTGCAACTCACGGTCGACGACGCCCTTGCTGATCAGGAACTGCGCCCATTCGAAGTCGGAGTCGCCGGTGAGAAGCGTGTTGTCTAAATCAAACAGGGCAAGGTTCATACGGCGTCCATGTTCAGCAATTCGCGCAGCAGCGGCAGGCTGACCGGCCGTTTCTGTTCGAGGGTGTATTGGTCGAGGGCGACGATCAGCATCGACAGGGTGCGCATGTCGCGCGGCGCGTGGCGCATCAGGTAATCGATGCTTTCCGGCGTCAGCTTGAGGGCGCGTTCCTTGGCCTGGGCGGCGAGGGCGGCGGCCTTTTCGGCGTCGGAGAGCGGCAGCAGGCGGTAGATCAGGCCGGAACCGAGGCGGGTCCGCAAATCCTCGCGCAGGGCGAGGTGCGCCGGCGGTTGCGGGGCCGTGGTCAGTAGCTTGCCGCCGGCCATTTTCAGGCGATTGAAATGGTTAAAGAGGGCGATCTGGCCGCTTTCGTCGAGTCGCTCCACGTTGTCCACGGCCAGCAGTTCGGCGGCGGGCGCCCGAACCAGTGCCGGATCGAGCAGCGCATCGACATAGGTAAAGCTGCTGGCCTGCAGCAGGTGCGAGCGGCCGCTACCGGATTCACCCCACAGGCAGAAGGAGGTGTCGACCTGCTCGCCGGCCAGCCAGCCGGTGAAGGCGCTTAGGGTTTCGGCGTTGCCGCCGGCGACGAAATTGTCGAGCGAAGGCGGGCTTTCCGGCAACAGGTCGAGAATCAACTGGCGCATCGTGGAGTGGGCAAGAAACGGGGATGGCGATTTTATCACTGCTGTTGCCGGCAGCCCCGGCTTGTCTGCTGGCCGGTGACGCGCCGGCGAATGTTTCCAGACGTAACTGGCTGGCATGCAGCCGGTGGCGCGGGATTTCGCCGCGGTGCAAGGCTTGGACGGCGCCGTGCAGGGCGCGGAAATACTGCTCCGGGTCATAGGCGACCAGCACCAGGTCGACGCCGGCCGCCAGCGCTTCGCCGGCCACCCGGCCGATGCCATGCTGATAGACGGCACCCATGTTGAGATCGTCGGTGATCAGGATGCCGTCGTAGCCCCAGTCGCGGCGCAGCAGGCCATCGACGACGGCGGCCGAGTGCGAGGCAGCGTGCCTCGGGTCGAGGCGGTCCAGGGTGACGTGGCCGAGCATGATGGCGGTTGCCGGCTGGCCGCCCAGAGCGCGGAAGGGTAGCCAGTCGGCAGCGAGCTCGGCCGGGGTTTCGGCAAGGCGGGCGGCTTTAAGGTGGGTGTCCTGGCGCACCCGGCCGAGGCCGGGAAAATGCTTCAGCGTGGCCCGCACGCCGCTGCTCGTCAGGCCGGCAATGTAGCCGTCGGCGACTTCGCTGACCAGCAGCGGATCGGCGGCGATGGCGCGGGCCCCGATGTTGGTCAGCTTGTCGTCGATGATGGGCCGCTCCGGGCGCAGGTCGACGACCGGGCCGAAATTGAGATTTATGCCGAGCCGTGCCAGACCGGCGCCCTGTTCCTCGCCATAGCGGCGGGCCCGCTGGTGCAGGCTGCCACTCTCCCGTTCGAGCAGGCTGGCCAGCGGCGGCAGGTTGGCCAGCATCGGCGACAGATGGGCGACGCTGCCGCCTTCCTTGTCAGCGGCGATGATCAGCGGTGGCAGACCGGCCTGCTGACGCAGTTGCTGCAGGCGGGCGATTTCTCCGGCGACTTGGCCGGGCGAACTGTGGCGCACATTGCGCCGGGTCAGGTAGATGCCGCCGATCAGGCCGCGTTCGGCCAAGGGCTCGATTTCGGCAAAACGTTCGAAGCCGACGATGAAATGGCCGCCCAGCAAACGCATGTCGACGTCGGCGGCAAGAACTTCGGCGCGCGTTGCCATGAACTCCAGTTGGCGGACCAGGGTCAGGCCGGCGACGGCGAGCAGGGCGATCGCGAGCAGCCCGTCGCCGGGACGTTTCCTGCCACGCCACAGCCAGCGGCCACCGCACAGGCCGAGGCCGAGCAGTAGCGGCGTTTCGCCGGGACGCAACGAGTAGGTCAGGGGGTGCTTGAGATGCCAGGCCAGGAACAGCAGGCCGGCCACAACCGCCCAGGCCAGGCCTGGGCGGAGCCAGCGCAGGATGAGTCGGCGCATGTCTTATTCGCCCGTGCGCGGCGCGCTGCTGCTGCCGATCTGGTACCAGTCCAGGCGACGCGTCGCGAGCATGGTGGCGCCGAGCGCCAGGAAGAGCAGGACGCTGCCCATGAGCAGGGCGTTGTCTTCCGAGAGCAGCACGCCATAGAGCACGCCGTACAGTCCGGTCAGGCCGCCGGCGAAGGCGAGGCCCGGGCGGGCGCCGCCCAGCGCGCCCGCCAGGTAGGTGCCGATCAGCGCGATACAGGCGGTCGAGGCGATGGCGTAGGCGACGAAGAAGCGCAGATGCTCGGAGAGGGCGACGAGGAGCAGGAAGAAGATGGCGAGCGCCAGGCCGACCAGCAGGTATTGCATGGGGTGGATCGGCGAGCGGCGCAGGATCTCGGTCAGGAAAAAGCCGGCAAAGGTCAGCGCGATGAACAGGATGCCGTATTTGACGGCGCGTTCGGATTGCAGATAGACATTGACCGGATCGATGAAATCGATGCTCAGCACTTCGCCGCTGGCCGGCTTCAGGGTGGCGTCGAAATTGCGGGCGAGATGCGAGATTTCCCAATGGGCGCTGAAACCGTCGGCGCCGACCTGGCGTTCGCGCGGCAGGAAGCGGCCGCCGAAATTCGGGTGGCGCCAGTCCGATTTGAGCTGGATGCTGTTCGCCTCGCCGCTCGGGGCGATGGCGAAACGCTCGCTGCCGGTCAGTTGCAGCGGGAAGCTGAAATTGAAGGTGCTCGTCTGGGTCGGGTCGATGGCGCCAAGCGGAATGACTAGTTGCGACATGTCGAGGCCGGTCTCGGCCTTGCTCTTGCCGCCCGGTGTCGCAAAGCGCAGATGCTTGCCGTTGATCGTCACTTCCGGATCGCTATCGACGCCACGCGGGTCGGAGATGCCGAGCACCAGTATCGCCTCGACATTGCTGATGCCGCTCTCGGTGCCGCCACTGACCAGCGGTCCGATGACGAAACGACCTTCGGCGGCGAGGTTGAGGTGGAACAGCCGGGCCTGGTAGATGCCGCGGTTACGCGACTCGACCTTCGCTTCGCCGTTGATGTTCAGGGTTTCCGGTGCCAGGTAGCGGGTCTTTACGACATAGCGCGGGGTGCGGGTGAGGCGGCCGGTTTCCGGATCCTTGCTGACTTCCGGCTCAACGGCCTGGTGATAGCGCAGGGCAATCACCGGCCCGCCCAGCGTCTGCAGGCCGGCGGCACTGTTGGCGATGCTCTGCTTGACCTCTTCCTGGCGGCCGCTGCGCGCCTTGATCTGATCCTCGATGAGGGCCAGCGGGATAAGCAGCAGAATCGACATCAGGCCGATGGCGAGCATTTTATACAGCAGTTTTTTGTCCATGACGGGCTCCCTGGTTGAAAGTGCAGCCAGTCTCGGTGCCCCGCGTGAACGGGTGAGGAAGCCGGGGTGAAGTGCGGTGAAGCGGCGGTGAAGTCGGGGTGGCCCGCAAAGGGGTGGCATATGCTTTTGTTGTTTGTCGATATGCCTATTACATGGATAATCGGCTTTTCAATAAACTGCCAGAAACTGGCATTGATTCCGGAGAAAGCATGTCCCAATACGCCGAAGCCGCGGCCGAATTGCCGCCCCAGATTGCCGTTCCGCCCTATCGTCACGAAAAGGCACTGTTTGGCATTCTGGCAACCGTGTCCGTGCTGTTCTGGATTCTGCTCACTGTCGGCACCATCGGCATCGTCTGGATCTACATGCTGTTTATCTACCTGTTCGTGCTTTTTGCCCATTCGGCGCTGATTTCCTTCCTCAAGGGCAATGCCGTGCGGATCGATGCCGGGCAGTTTCCCGATCTGCACCAGCGTATCAGCGCCTGTTGTCAGCGCCTCGGTGTTGCCACCCTTCCCGAGTCCTATCTGATGACCGGCGACGGCATGCTCAACGCCTTTGCCACGCGCTTCCTGCGCCGCTATTACGTCGTCTTGCTGTCGGACGTGGTGGATGCTCTGGACGACGACCCGGAAGCCATCAATTTCTACATCGGTCACGAGTTGGGCCACATCCATCGCCAGCACCTTGCCAATGCTTGGTGGATGGGGCCGGCCCTGCTCATGCCCTTGCTCGGCGCGGCCTATCGGCGCGCCCAGGAATACACCTGCGACCAGTACGGCCGCGCCTGTTGCGGCAACCCGCTTGCCGCGACGCGCGCCCTCGGCGTACTCGCTGCCGGCACCCGTCGCTGGAAGACCCTGAGCGCCGATGCCTACGTCAAGCAGTGCGAACAGACCGGCGGTTTCTGGATGTCGGTGAACGAACTGGCCAGTGACTATCCCTGGCTGTGCAAGCGCATGGCCCATTTGCACCATCCCGGCCAACGCCTGCCGGCCCGTCATCCCCTGGCCTGGCTGCTGAGCGCGTTCATTCCCCGTCTCGGCCTTGGCCCGGCCGGCCCTCTGTTCAGCCTGTTGATGCTCTTCTTCATCGTCGGCCTGCTGGCGGCGATCGCCATTCCCGCTTACCAGGACTACAAGACCAAGGCCGAAGTGGCGCCGCTTTTCCTTTACGGTGACGCCCTGAGCAAGGCGATGGGCGATTACTACAAGAACCAGCAAGAGTTGCCGAAGGATCTTTCCGCCCTGCCGATCAAGGCGCCGGAGGCTTTGCTGGCGCCGGCCGAATTGAACGGCGAGAACGGCGAGATCAGCCTGCCGCTGAAGAATAATGCGGTCATCACCTACAGCCCGAGCCTCGACGAAAACGGCGATCTGCTCTGGTCCTGCTCGACGACGCTGGTCGCCCGGACTATTCCAAAGGGCTTTCCCTGCGACAGCGTTGCGGCGCCGGCTGATTCGGACGGCCTGAAAGGCTTGCTCAATCTCGGCCGGGAATAAGTCGCCGCCAGCCTCAGCCGACCGTGGTCGCCGGTGCCCGCTCGGCGGTGTAGGCGGTGAGGGTGCCCAACACCTCCTCCAGGGTGGCTGCGAGCTGCTCGACCCGGACCGCCGCCGGCGGCAATTGCCGGCGCGCTGCCTCTTCGGCCTGGTGGGCCAGGTCGGCCAGGTGGCCGGCCAGGATATTCACCCCCATGCCGCCGGTCTGATGGCTGAGCGCGGCCATTTCGGCAAAGTCGCCGGCGGCCGCCGCGGCGCGTAGCCGGGCCGGGGTTTGCGCATGGAATTCGAGTACGGTGGCGGCAAGTTGGTGGACAAAGGCGGTGTTGCCGTTGAAGCGTTGTTCCAGCGCCGGCCAATCGATCCCCGGGCCGGCCGCTGGCCGGGCTGGCGTAACCTGTGGCGCGGCGTCGGCCCAGGCTGCCTGGCTGGTCGGGGCCGGCTGCAGGTGGCGCAAGATGCTGGCGACCAGGACGTCGATGGCGACCGGCTTGGTGATCAGGTCGACCATGCCGGCGGCCCGGCAGCGGGCCCGTTCTTCCGGCATGGCGTGGGCCGAAAGACCGATCACCGGCAGCCCCGGGGCGATCTCGCGCAGCCGGCGGGCCGTCGCATAGCCGTCCTGCAGCGGCATCTGGATGTCGGTGATCAGCACATCGAAGGCCGCCGCTCCTGCCCCGGCCAGCCGCTCGCAGACCGCCAGGCCGTTTTCTTCGACGACCAGGCTGGCGCCTTCCAGCGCGAGAATTTCCTGCAGGACCAGGCGATTGGCCGCGTCATCTTCCGCCGCCAGGATGCGGATGCCGGCCAGGCGCGGCACCTCGGCCAGCGTCTGGGGCCAGGCCGAATCGTCCGCGCCGCATGCCGTTTCGTCGAGCAGGTGGCGCCAGCGCAGCGGTCGGTCGAGATGACGGCAGCGGGCGGCGAGATCGTCCGGGACGTGGCTTTCGAGCCCCGGGGTGTACACGATGGCAAGCTTCCTGCCTTGCTCCAGCATGGCCCGAAGCGCCTCGGCCGCGGCCCCGGCGAGTCCGGCCTCGATGACCAGCAGGCCGGCGGCGAGCGGTAGCGGGAGGCGGTCGGGGGGCGCGATTTCCAGCCTGACTCCCCGTGGCCCGAGCCCCTGCTCGAGCTGCCGCGCCTCCTCGGCGCCCAGCCCCCAGAGGCGGAGCGGCAGAGCGGTGTCGGCCGGGGGCGGACCGGCCGCCTCGGGGAGGGCCAGGCGGACTTCGATCCTGGTGCCGAGGCCGGGCTGGCTGGCGATCTGCAGCTCGCCCCCCATCAGGGCCAGCAGGCGGCGGCTGATCACCAGGCCCAGGCCGCTGCCGCCAAAACGCCGGGTAATCGAGCTGTCGGCCTGCTCAAAAGGCTCGAACAGGCGATTCATCAATTCCGCCGACATGCCCATGCCGCTGTCGCTGATCCGGAAGAGCAGGGTGGCGTCAGCCCGTTCAACGTGCAGGCTGACGCTGCCCGACTGGGTGAATTTGACGGCATTGGAGAGCAGATTGAGAAGGACCTGGGAAAGGCGGACGGGATCGCCGAGATAGCGGCCGGGCAGGTCGGCCGCCTCGCTGACGACGAAGTTCAAACCCTTGGCGAAAGCGCGCGCCGCGCTCAGGTCCACGGCGCGATCGATGACCGTAGCCAGGGCGAAAGGCACCGTTTCGAGCTGCAGTTTGTGGGCCTCGATTTTCGAGAAATCGAGGATGTCGTTGATCAGACAGAGCAACAGGTCGCCGGCCTGGAGAATTCTTGCGAAAGTCTGGGCGATCTGCCGGCCCCGGCTCTTGCGCAGGCCGACCTGGGTCAGGCCGAGCATGGCGTTGAGCGGGGTGCGGATTTCGTGCGACATGTTGGCGAGAAATTCGCTCTTCGCCTGCGCCAGCTCTTCGGCATTGGCCCGCGCCGCTTCCCGTGCCGCTGCGGCCTGCTTCTGCTGGCTGATGTCGCGCAATACGCTGATCCAGGTGCTGCCATGGTCGTAGGCCAATTCGTTGGCACTCAGGTCGAGACTGAACAGCGAGCCATCGCGGTGCCGACCGTCGACATCGTAGCGATAGCCGGTACTGGCGGTCGGCCGGCCGGCCAGATAGGCCTCCAGCGGGAAGCCCCGCACTTCCGGGATGAGTCGGCTGATGGGCTGGCCGAGCAACTCTTCCGGGCGATAGTCGAACATCCGGCAAACGGCTTCATTCACCGTCAGCAGGGTGCCTTCGGCGTCGGTCTGGAGAACGCCATCGAGCAGGTTGGCGAGAATCGCCGAGGTCCGGGCTTCGCTTGCCGAGAGTTCGAGGGTCCGCTGCAGAACCCGCGCTTCCAGGCGGTCCTGCGCCTCCGCCAGATTTTCCGCCATACGGTTGAAAGCCCGGGCGGTGGCCGCCAGTTCCGGCACCGCGCAGAGTTGGGCACGACAGTCGAGATCGCCGTTGCCGAAGCGGTGGGCCGTCGCAGCCAGGTCGTCGAGCGGGCGCAGGCCGCGGCGCAGGATGATGCCGAGCAGCACGAGGAGGATGAGCAGGGTGCTCAACCAGAGACTGACGGCCGTCCACATCCGTTGCCAGATGTCGGCGACGAGAAAGAGCGGCGAGGGTTCGGCGAGCAGGGTGCCGTAGTTGCTGCCGCCGGCCGCGATGACAAATTGTTGCGGCGGGAAACGCAGGTCGAGGCGGGCGACGAACCACTCTGGCGTCCGGCTGAGCGCCGCCGGGCGGCCCGCTCTGCCCTCGGCGAGCAGTTTGCTCCCGCTGCCGTCGAGTAGGCGCAGACGGCGAAACTGGCCGTGACGCATGATGTTGTCCAGGGTTTCCTGGGCGGTGGCGAGATCGCCGACGATCAGTGTGCTCTGCAGCAGCGGGATGGCCGCCGCTGCGATGTCCTGGGTGTTGGCGGCGGCGCGGGCGCTGGCCGTGTGCAGATCGGTGATGACTTGCAGGGCGAAATGCACGGCAAAAACCGGGATGGCCGAGATCAGCACGGCGGCCAGCAGGCGCTGCTGCAGCGTGCGCGGTTTCATTGGCCGATCGCCCGGTAGATCCGGCGGACGTTGTCGTAGGCGGCCTCGTCGGCCGCTTCGAAGCCGGGGCTGCGGGCCTGCTGCAGAAGCGCCGCGGCGCTCGGGTCGTGCCGCATGTCGAGCAGGGCGTGGCGCAGGATGGCGACCTGCTCGGCCGGCACCCGCGGGTGAATGATGACCGGCAACTCATAGTAGGGTTCGGAAATAAAAATCTGGCGATAGCGCAGCTTCTCGCGCTCGGCGTAGGGTTCCAGGAAGCTTGAATTGACGGCGGCGGCATCGACCTGGCCGGCCTTCAATTGAGCCAGGGCGCCTTCCTGGTTGCCGGCGAACCTGGCCTTGACCGTCACCCCGGCATCCTTCAGGGCTACCATGGCAACGGCGTAGCCGGCGAAAGCCTCGAGCGACGGAAAACTCAGCAGGCGTCCCTGCAAATCCTTGAGCTGGCGGGCCGGGCTGTTCTCGAGGACGACGATGGAGCCATGGATCGGCCGGCCGGCCCAGCGAACGAGCACCTTGTACTTGCCGTCGTATTCCGTCTGGAAATTGTGGTTGGTGAAAACCAGGTCGAATTCCTCGCGGCCCATCATCGCATCGGTCTGCTCGACGGTGTGGCCCATCTTGAGTTGCAGCGGGATGCCCGTTTTCTGGCTGAGATAGCGCAGCAGCGGGTTCCATTTTTCGGCGGTCTGGATCGGACTCTGCTGGTTAAGGACGCCGAACAGCAGCGGTTTTGTTGGCGCGCTGTCGGCGGCCCGGGCACCGGGGGCCAGACAGAACAGGGCGAGGAGCAGCGGGTAGAGCGGCAGGGCGGGGCGGTGCGGAAAGCGCATTTTTCCTCCTTCTCGGTCGTCTGGTCGGCTTGCCCGGCGGGCCGTCGGCTTACGACACGACGAGCTGTCGCAGGCCAACGGCGACGCCGTGCAGGCGGTTGCTGACCTCCTTGCTGTCGCCGAGCAACTGGCCAATCTGCTCGGCCGTACGGTGTGCCATGCTGCTCAGCGAATTTTCCTGTTCCTGGCTCAAGCCGAGATGAATGAAGGCGCGTTCCTGGTCGAGGATGTATTGATCCATGACGACCAGCGCGCTCAGTTTGAGATTGTTTTGCTGGGTTTCGACGACTTCCAGCGCCGCCGACAGGTCGCCGAGGGCCTGACCGATGCCGCGGGCCTGGGCGAGACGAGCTTTTTCGTTGGTCAGGGCGAGCAGGCGGGCATTGGCGCCCTCGGCCAGAATCGCCAGACTGTCGCGCAGGCGGCCGACGTGGGCGGGATCGGCGAGCGGTAGCTGCGAGGCGACCAGGGTAATGCCCGGATAATTGATGACCAGACGGTCGTGAAACTGGAAAATCCGTTCCATGTTGCGGGCGTGGCTGAGGATCGAGCGCTCGAGCGGCGTGCATGCTCCCTGGCTGGAGGCGCAGTAGTCGTTTTCCGCCAGGTGCAGTTCGAGCATGCCGTCGAGGCCGTAATGACGGAGGGCGTTGATCAGTTCGCCGGCCAGTTGTGGCGCCGTTTCGCAGGCGAAAGAGGCGCGCAGGAATTGCAGGACGATGCCGATTTCGCCCATCGAGGACATCGCCGCAAAGGCTGTCTGCGAGGCCTGCGCGACCTGTTCTTCGAGGCCCTGCTGGCGGCGCAGGGCTTGTTTGGCGAGGGCGACCTTCTGGGCCAGTTCGGGCGGCGAGACGGGTTTGACGATGTAGTCGGAGCCGCCGGCGTCATAGGCCCGCAAGCGGGTCTCGAGGTCGTTGTGCAGCGAGATGAAAATGACCTGTGCCCGGCTTTCGCCGGCGGCCCGCAGGGCGCGGCAGGTGGCGAGGCCGTCCGGGGCGGGCATTTCGACATCGAGCAGAATGATGTCCGGCGTCTTGTCGAGGGCAGCCAGGCAGGCCTCGCCACTGGCAAACTGATGAACTTCGAAAGCCGGGTCGGTAAACGGAAAGGCCGCCACCTGGCGGGAGGGCGCATCGTCGTCGACGATGAAAATTACCAAAGCTCTATCGTTCATGGGGTCAATAGCCTCGCTTGATATTCGTTCTGACGGATTCAAGGATTTCGACGGCCCGGTGGACTGTCGGCATGGATTTTTATGACGTCATTGTAAAGTATTTTTCCGGCGCGCCGATTCCGCTGTGTGGCCGGATTTGACGTTTGGTAAGATGGCTCAATCGCGCGCTACGGCGCAGCCCGAAAGCATAGGTAATGCATTTACGTCGTCTCGCCGGCAGTCTGGTGTTCCAAGTCGTCTTCCTGGCCATCGCGGCTACCATTATTGGCACCGCGGTCCGCTTCACCATGATGTCCAACATCATGCGTGAAGGCATTGAGGAGCTGGTCTTCGCCCACCTGTCATCCGAGGCGAACTATGTCGCCAGCGACATCGACGAAAAAATCCGGACCCGCAGGCACTTGCTGGAAACCCTGGCCAGGCAACTCCCGCTCGCTTTGCTCAAACAGCCCAAGGAACTGGAAACCTGGCTGGCCGAACGGCAGGTGCTGGCCCCCCATTTTTCTCTCGGCATGGCGGTGGTGCCGGCCGACGGCAACGGGGTGATCGCCGAGTATCCGCTGCTGGTCGGGCGGCGGGAACTCGATTTCAGCGATGCCGACTGGTTTCGCAAGGCCCGCGACGAAGCCGCCTTCGCCATCGGCCGGCCGAGCTTCGGCCGGGTCGTCAAGCAGGGCTTGATCATCATGGCGGCGCCCATTCTTGATCGCCGCGGGCGGGTCGTGGCGGTCATCCACGGCGCCTCCTTGCTCGATTCGTCGGGGTTTCTCAACCTGATCCAGAACAACAAGATCGGCAACACCGGGGGCTTTCTCCTTATCTCGCCCCGCGACAAAATGTTTGTCGCCGCCTCGATGCCCAAGATGCGTCTGCAGCCGACGCCGCCGACCGGCGCCAACCGTCTGCACGACCGTGCCATGGCCGGCTGGCGCGGCGCCGGCATCACCGTCAATGCCTTCGGCGTCGAGGAAGCCGTAGCCTTTCACAGCGTGCCCAGCGCCGACTGGTTCGTCGTCGCCCGCATGCCGACGGCCGAGGTCTTTCTGGCCGTGGCGACGGCGCGCGATGTCCTGGTGCAAAAAGGGGGAACCATCAGCCTGCTCATGATCTCGTTCTTCGGGCTGTTCCTGTATTACCTGTTCCGTCCCCTGCGCGCGGCTTCCCGGCAGATTCACCGGATGGCCGACGGCCAGTTGCCGCTCAGCGCGCTGCCCGTCGTGCGGCACGACGAGGTCGGGGAAATGGTCAGCGGGTTCAACTTCCTGGTCGACAAGGTGCGCGACAACGAAGCGCGGATGACCCAACTGGCCCACCTGGATGCCCTGACCAACCTGCCCAACCGCTTGTCCTTTCTCCTCCGGGGAGAGCAGACCGTGGCCCTGATCCGCCGGCAACGGGGGCGCTTGGCGCTGATGTTCATTGACCTCGACGGTTTCAAGCCGATCAACGACCATTACGGGCACGAGGCCGGCGACCAGATCCTGCAACAGGTCGGCCGCCGCCTCGGCGAGGCCTTCCGCGCCGCCGACATGGTCGCCCGCCTGGGGGGCGACGAATTCGTCGTCTTGCTGACCGATATCGGCGACCAGGCCGCCGCCGCCCGCCTGGCCGAAAAGATCATCGGCCAGCTTGCCGAGCCCTACCAACTCAACCAACAGCCCTTGAAAATCGGCGCCAGCATCGGCATCGCCTTCCTGCCGGACGATGCCGAAGACATCGAGTCGCTGATCGCCCAGGCCGACGCCGCGATGTACGACGCCAAACGCGCCGGCCGCAACTGCTACCGCTTTGCGCATCGGCCGGCTGGTCGGTAAAGAAGAAAATCGATTTCTCGGCCGGCCTCGGGCAAGCCGTGCGCGAATGGCATACCGATCGAACTCAGCCACTTGGTCAGCAAACTGTTCAATGCCATCGACGGCGACCTCATCGAAGCCCGTGCCCTCGAACTCGCCGGTTTGCCGATCGGCAACGACCCCGGCGACTCCTTGCGCGACAAAGCCCGGCAGCAACTGGTCGGCGAAGCCGCCGCCCTGCTGAACGGCGAATTCATCGAACTGATCGACAGCATCCGCCGCGAAAAAGAACAGACCATCAACCACGACAATCTCGACCACCTGACCTACGCCGGCTGGGGCCAGGACAGCGCCGCGCCGGTACCACCGACAAATTCAACGAAGAACAGATGAACTGGCTACGCATGCTGCGCGACCCTATTTGCCACTCTTTCCACGTCGACCGTAACGATCTCGACTACAGTCCTTTCGACAGCCAGGGCGGGCTGGGGAAAATGTGGCAACTGTTTGGTGAGGGCATGGACCCGTTGCTGGACGCCTTGAATGAGGCCTTGGTGGCGTGATTGTTGGCGCAATTTCCGATTGCGCGCCAAATAAGTTGGCGCGATAATCCGGTATCGTGCCAATTTCGCGCCGTTCATGCCAAAACAAATTTCCGCGCTGGAACTCGATCTGGTTTGCTCCCTGATTGCTCGTCATCCCGAAGGGGTGGGCGTTGAAGGCCTGCATTCCGCGTTAGGCGCTGGCCCATCGCGCCGCACGCTGCAACGGCGGCTGGCGGCCCTGGTTGAGGCGCGGCGGATTCGGAGCATGGGTGAAGCGCGAGCGACCCGCTATGTGCTGTTCGATCAGCCGGCTACGCTGGCGCGTTTATCTGAAATCGCGCCAGAAAACCAACTTCGAAGCCCGGTTGCGGCCTATCCGGCGAGTGGTTTTGCCATCACCCTTTCCCCGGAAGGACAGGTAATACGCGCCCAGGTCAGCCAACCGCGCCAGGAACGCAAGCCGGTGGGCTACCAGATCGAGTTCCTCGAACAGTACTACCCGAACCACACGGCCTATCTGCCCGAATCCCTGCGCCTTCAACTGCACAGCATGGGCCGCTCGCCCGCCTGGCAAATGCCGGCTGGCACTTTTGCTCGCGACATCCTCAACCGTCTGCTGATTGATCTCTCCTGGGCCTCGTCCCAACTCGAAGGCAACACCTATAGCTGGCTCGATACCGAACGCCTGATCGCCCACGGCCAGGTTGCCGACGGCAAGGATGCGCTGGAAACCCAGATGATCCTCAACCACAAGGCCGCCATCGAATACCTGGTGCACAACAGCGAACAGGTCGGCATCAACCCGGAAACCATCGTCGCCCTGCACGCGCTGCTCGCCGATGGCCTGATGACCGATCCGCTCACCGTCGGGCGCCTGCGCAACATCCCGGTTGGTATCGGCGGCAGTGTTTACCAGCCGCTTGCCATGCCGCAGGGCATCGAGGAACTCTTCGGCATCGTCCTGCAAATGGCCGACGAAATCGAAGACTCCTTCGAGCAAAGTTTCTTCCTGATGGTGCACCTGCCCTACCTGCAAGCCTTCGAGGACGTAAACAAGCGCGTCTCCCGCCTGGCCGCCAACATTCCGCTGATCCGCCACAACCTCTGCCCGCTCACCTTCCTTGATGTGCCGCAACAGCTCTATGTCGATGCCCTGCTTGGCGTCTATGAACTCAACCGCGTCGAACTGCTGCGCGATGTCTATGTCGCCGCCTACCACCGATCCTGCCAGCAATACGCCGCTACTCGCCGCGAAATGGCCCAGCCCGACACCTTTCGCATGCGCTACCGTCTGGCACTGACCGAAATCATCCGCGCCATCATCCAGCGCAACCTCGCCGTTAATGAACAAACCATCCGTCTGCACTTCCCCGCCAGCGTTGCCGAAGCCGACCGGTCACGCTTCATGACGCTGGTCCAGGAAGAATTCAAGACCCTCCACGCCGGCAACGCCATCCGCTTCGGCATCCGGCCGCTGGAGTTTGTTGGCTGGCAAGGGCGGGTGGGGTGATGCCTTGGCTTCGGCTCGACAGCGTTTCACGTCCTGCGCGCGCATCCGGGCATCAGCCCGCAGTTCGGTTATTCCTTCGTTTCCAGCCGGGCGTTCCGCCACCTGGCCGAGCACAACATGTCCGGCGTCGTTGGCCAACGCCGGGTAACGACGCCGTATCTCAGTACCGGCAAAATTCCCGTTCCGCCGACGGCCGAACAACACCGCATCATCGCCAAGTTCGAGGAACTGTTTTCCGAACTGGCCGAGTTGCCCGAATTGCCAACTGGGTGGGGGGATGAAATTGGGAGCGCTCATTGACGATCCTGCTTACGGAACGTCGAAGAAGTGTGACTACGAAACTGCTGGAGTCGGGGTTTTGCGCATTCCCAAACCAGCGCTCAAACCCGGATCACGATTCATCAAACCGCCGCCGTCAACAGGGGGCTTTTGCCCACTGACCACGCCGGAAGAGCCGCCAAAACGGACGATTGGTATTACTGCGGCATGAGCCGTCCACGGGAAAATCCGGGGATCGATGATGCCAATGCTGCGGCGTCTGATGTGGCTGTGTCGTCTGACAACAAGTCTGGCGTATTAATTAACGAAATCGCATGGCGATTTAACTCCCGCTTTGCACGTAAGCGGCAAGGCAAAAACGAGAACATGATTCATGAACGCAACCGCATCCATCGTCTCCCGTGTCTGGAGCTTCTGTACCACGCTGCGTGACGACGGCGTCAGCTATGGCGACTATGCCGGGCGATGGCGACGTTGTTGTGATGTTGGATTGTTGTTGTTCTGCAACATTCGGCCGGTTTGTGTTGTTTAAAGCACAAAACCCATCTTGACCCCCATGCCATCCGGGCAGAAACTGGCCGCTCGTTTTTTTGTAACCCATTCATTCCAAGGAGATCGATATGTCTGTCACAACGCAAGAGGTTAATACGCGCTAAGTTCGCAGGCATGTCGTTGCCCGGAACTCGCGCATGGCGAATCCGGGCCGGGAAGACAAACCCCTGGCCATCCGGTGCAGGGGTTTTTTGTTGCCCGTTAGTGCAATAGCCCGGATTCCGATTCGAGCGGCCATCGCCGCTCAAAGCTTTATTTTGGAATCAACATGGGCATTCAAATTGAACTCAACAAGGGGCGCGTGCCGGTCAAAGTCTGGACGCGTGATATCGAACCCGCGGCCATCCAGCAACTGCTGAACGTCGCTTCACTTTCCGTCGTGCACGGCCATATCGCGGCCATGCCCGATGTTCATGCCGGCATCGGCGCCACCGTCGGCAGCGTCATTCCGACGCTAAAGGCGATCATTCCGGCAGCGGTCGGCGTGGACATCGGTTGCGGCATGAACGCGGTATGCACGTCGCTGACGGCCGGGCAACTGCCTGACCATCTGCGCAGCCTGCGCCTGGGCGTCGAGGAAAGGGTGCCGCTCGGCTTCAACATGCATCCGGCCAGCCGCATGCGGGGCAGCGCCTTGCAGCGCGTCGGACGGTCGCTGAACGACCGGCTCGACCGCATCGTCGGCCAGCATCCGGGGCTGATGAAGATGCAGCGGCGTTTCAACGAAACCTGGTTGTGCCAGATCGGCACGCTGGGCGGTGGCAACCATTTCATCGAGCTGTGCCTGGACGAGGCGGATCGCGTCTGGATCATGCTGCACTCAGGCTCGCGCGGTATCGGCAATGTCATCGGCCGCTATTTCATCGCCGCGGCGCAGAAGGACATGCGCCGGCACCAAGTGCATTTGCCGGACCAGGATCTGGCCTATTTTTCGGAAGGCTCGGAGCTATTTGACGAGTACGTCGAGGCGGTGGAGTGGGCGCAGGACTACGCCTTGCTCAACCGTCAGCAGATGATGGTGGCGGTGGTCGAGGTGCTCAAGCGGCAACTGCCGGCTTTCCGGCTGGAGGCCGAGGCGATCAACTGTCACCACAACTACGTGGCGCGCGAGCAGTATTTCGGCGAAAACCTGTTCATCACCCGCAAGGGCGCCATCTCGGCCCGTGCGGGCGAGTTGGGCATCATCCCCGGCAGCATGGGGGCGAAGTCCTACATTGTGCGCGGTCTGGGCAATGCGCAATCGTTCTGCTCGTGTTCGCACGGCGCCGGGCGGCGGATGAGCCGCAGCGCCGCCAAGCGCCGCTTTAGCCGTTTCGATCTGGAAGCCCAGACGAGCGGTGTCGAGTGTCGCAAGGACGGCGGGGTGGTCGATGAAATTCCCGGTGCCTACAAGGACATCGATCAGGTCATGGACAACCAGCGCGATCTGGTCGAAGTCGTCCATACCCTGAAACAGGTTCTCTGCGTGAAGGGGTGAGCGATGGCCAAGAAAACCGAAACCCTCGTCCTGCCCCGCAGCAAGCCGCGCAATCCGCTACTGGTGCCGGGGCTGACCCGGCGCGCCGGGCCGCACGGCACGACGCGCAAGGCAACCCGACACAAGATGCGGCAACGCACGCAACAATCCCTGGCCGCGCTGCTCGACGGCGACAAGGCCGAATTTGAAATTGACTGAAGCACGCCCGCCCCGGCCGGGGCGGGCATTTTTGCCAGGAGAAAACCATGAACCAGACCTTTGCCTTTCCCTACGCAGGCAACTCTCAGAACCGACCAAAATTTCAAGGATTCCACCATGGACCGTCAAACCGCAGACGAAGTCGTCGCTTGCCTGGTCGGTGAGCGCACGCTTTTTCACTATTACCGCGACCGCTACAGCATCGGCCTGTTGCGTCATCTGAGCCGGCAAGGGCCGCTCAGCGTCGCCGCTTTGAAACAATCGCCTTATGCGCCGCTGTTGCAGAAGCCGCGCATCAAGCATGTGCTCGCCGAACTCGGCGGCCGCCGGATCGACGAATGCCTGCTGGCCGGCCACGATTACGACGCCGCGCAGGAGGTCTTTCTGCTCACCCTCGATTCCTGGGGCAGTCGGCGGCGCAGTGACCGGCGCCAGAAACAGACGTCCCGGCCGGGCTACAACCTGGTCCTGCAACTCAATTTTTGCCGTCAGCACGATCAGCGCTATGCCCGTCTGGGGTGTAGCGGCTCACGCTTTAACTATTGCGGGCATCCCGTTTCCAGTCGGCGCAATACGTTGGCCTGGGCGCGCCTCGATCTGGATCTGAATTCCGGTACGGCCTTGATCGAGGAAATCCAGTCGGACTGGATCCGTGGGGTGGCCTGGCTCGCCGAACGGGTTGCCTGGCGTCTGCAGTCGGGCAAAAGGCCGAGCGACGAAATCCGCCTCTACGGTGTGCAATGTGCGCTACAGACGGCGCAGGATTACTGCAACTTCGTGCTCGCCCGTTATTCGGCGATCTGGGCCGAAGCCATGCTGTGGGCGGCGATTGCCTTCCTGCGCGAGGAAATCGGCGTGGCGCGGATTTTCTACCACAGCGCCGAGGGCGGTCGCCTGCTCAAGCGCATCTCGGGCAGTTCGCCGCCGCGTTCGCTGTATACCGAGCTGCCGCGTAAATTCTGTTTCGCGCCGACCGGCGAAGCGCCGGAATTCCTGCTGGCTGAGCGCGAAGTCCGGAAGACCTTGCTGCAGCATCCGGAGCTGTCCTTCTTTCGCCTGGGGTGAGCGTACCGGCCGGCATTCCCGGCAGCTTGGGCTGGTGGAGGTCGCGGTTGTCGAGGCGGATTCGGGGGAGTCCATAGCGTCTTATCGGCGGCTGGCGTGGCAGCAAAAAAAGAATTTCATGATCCTAGAACTCTTACCGTAGAGGTGCAAAGGAGCAGAGAGGAACGTGAAAACAGTTGCTTCACCAGGCTCTCTGCGTCTCTGTGGTTCAATTGCTTTTTCTGGGATGATTGACTCCAATTTGTCGGTTCAGCGCTACCGCAGTGGTGGCCTACATCTTGTGGTCAAGGCTGGTGCCGCCGCTCAGGTCGACCATGTCTGCGGTCACCTTGGCGAAAGGCAGGACTTTGCCGCCATATTGTTCAGCGAACTTGCGAGCGTCAGCCTCGAGCGCGAAGGAGGGAACGGTCGGGCCCATCGAGCCGCGGCGCGGGCTGCCGATCACATAGAAGGCAGATTTGGCGTCGATCCACTGGCTTTCCGGGTGATTCCAGTCGGCCTTGCCCATGTCCTGGGTGTAAATGGCGAGGATGCGTTTTTTCTGTTCCGGGCGCAGGAGTATCGAGAACATTTCCCGTGTGTCGCAGAAGAATTCCGGCGTGCCCTGATCGTAATGAATCTGCGCCTTGGGGCCGGGGAAATCCTTGAGGATCATGCCGTCCAGGGCGCAGGCCGTATCACCGGCGATCTCCAGCGGTGATGCCGGTTTTCCCTGCTCGCCGCAGCCGGCGAGCAGCAGCGAGGCGCCGAGCAGTAGGGGTAGCAGCCTTTTGGCCGCCCGCTGCGAATTGAATTTCGTCATTTGAATCTCCAAATTGCCAGGCCAAGTGGCGCAATGATCCAGAACACCATGGCGCTGCCAAGCAGCCACGGGTTCGCCAGTGTTTCGGGGAAGACCGTGGCCAAGCCGTAGATCCGGCGCACGTCTTCGAATCCGAAAATATTGAGAATGCGGAAAATGTCTGCCGGGTTGAGCATCAGCAACACCGGGAAGAAATTGAGGTTGAGCTTGCCCTCGCTGAGGACCAGCAATCCAAGCAACAGCAGGTCGTAGACCAGCACGTAGAAGAACCACAGGGCGATGGCGATGCCGCTGGCCCGCATGCGGTCCTCGGCGAGCACCGAGACCATGACCGCCAGACTCAGGAAGCACAGGCTAAGCAGGAAGGCGCTCAACACGAAGCCACCGTAGTGGAAGAGGGCGGCGCTACCCAACTGGTAGAAGAGCAGTACCCCGGCCAGGCCGAAGCCGCCGACGGTGGCGACCCCCATTGCCCCGGCCAGACCGAAGAATTTGCCGAGCAGTACTTCGAGGCGGGTGATCGGCAGCGACAGCAGCAGGTCGAGCGAACCGCGCTCGCGCTCGGCGACGATGGCGTCGTAGCCGAGGATCAGGGCGATCAGCGGCACCAGGTAAATGACCAGACTGACCAGGCTGGCGATGGTGACGTCGATGTTTCGCCAGCCGACCGCCCCCTGCTGGGCCGCGCCGAAATAGGCGATGACCAGCGCAAAAACCGTGAACACCAGGGCGACGGCCAGCACCCAGCGGTTGCGCAGACGGTCGCGGAATTCCTTGCCGGCGATGATGCTGATCTGACGAAGTTCGATGCCGCTCATGGGACCAATTCCTCCGCGTAGCCCAGGAAGATGTCTTCCAGGGACGGTTCGTGCACGTCGATGTCGGTGATGACCGGGCCGGCTGCGGTCAACGCCGTCAAGACGGCCATTTTCGCCTGCCGTGGGCAGGTGAAACGGGCGCTGCTGGCGTCTATTTCAAACGTCGCGATCCCCAGCGTGGCGAGGGTCTGGCGCAGGGCGGCTTCGCCCTCGGGGCGGAAACTGACGCGCAAGGTCAGCGGCAGGTCCTGCCCCTCGCGCAGTGCCTGCACCGTGCCCAAGGCCTGGATGCGGCCGTTGCGCATCAGCGCCAGACGGTCGACGCGCTGCTGGATCTCGGCCAGGATGTGCGAGGTCAGCACGACGGTGACGCCACCCTGGCGCAAGTCGGCGAGGATGCGATAGAACTCCAGGATGCCCTGTGGGTCGAGGCCGTTGGTCGGCTCATCGAGAAATAGCAGGCGCGGCGAGCCAAGCAGGGCCTGGGCGAAACCCAGGCGCTGGCGCATGCCCTTCGAGTAGTTGCGCACCCGCTGGCCGGCGGCATCGGCCAGGCCGACTCGGGCGAGCAGGGCGGGGCAGGTGGCGCGCTCGGCGCCCTTGAGGCGGGCGAAAAAGTGCAGGGTTTCGAGGCCGCTCAGGTTGTCGTAAAGGGCCAGGCTTTCTGGCAGGTAGCCGATGCTGCGCCGCACCTGGCGGAAGGCTTCGCCACGCACGGCCTGGCCGCCGATGCGGATTTCGCCGGAAGTGACCGGCAGCAGGCCGAGCATCATCTTGAACAGTGTCGTCTTGCCGGCGCCGTTGTGGCCGATCAGGCCGAACAGTTCGCCGGGCGCGATGTCGAGGTCGACGCCGTCCACGGCGTTGATCCCAGGGCCAGCCGTTGTTTTTGTGGTCACGCCGTAACGCTTGTGCACGCCGCGGATTTCAATAAGCTGGTCGGTCAAGCCACTGGCTCCAGTCGGGGTTGGAAGGTTGCATGCGCGGCAGGCGGTCCACGATGCTCGGGCTGCGCAGCAGCGGGAACTGACGGGCGATCAGGCGCAGGCTGTGCACCGCCGGGCTGTTGAGCAGCAGCTTGACCAGCGGAAATTTCCAGGTCAGCCGGTCGACCAGGTCGTTGGCCTCGTAGGGCACGTCGCCGGTGCCGTCGCCATTGCCGTCCCAGCCCGCGTAATTGCTCCAGTAATTGCCCCGTTTCTGACCCCAGGCCTCGTCATGGCTGGCGACGTAGCGCACCTGCTCGCGGTTCTGGATGAAATCGTTGCCGTCCACGTCGTTGTGAATGGAGCCGGCCGAGACATGGGCGCCGACCTGGTTGCCGATGATCCGGTTGCCCTTCAGCACGTTGTACTCGGCGTCGTAGATGAAGAAGCCGCGGCCATTTCCGGCCACCACGTTGTTTTCGATCACCGAATCGACGATGGTGCGCAGCATGATGCCGTGGTCGACATTGCCCCAGGCCCGGTTGTTGCGGACTACCTGGCGGCGCACTTCCATGAGCGCCAGGCCGCCGCGGTTGTGGTAGGTCTCGTTGTCTTCCCAGAGGTTGTCGTTGGAATTCATGTAATGGGTGCCGTAGCGCAGGTCGTGCAGGGTGTTGCCGCGAAACACCGCATGGTGCGAAACATCGACGTAGATGCCATCGCGGGCAAAGCTGATGTGGTTGCCGATGATCCGGGCGCCGGTCGTGTTGTAGAGCTGGATGCCATTACCGCGCCGGGCCGACGACAGGTCGCGCTTGCCGGTGATCCGGTTGTTGCTGACTTCGGGGTCCTTGAGCTTTTCGAGCCAGACGCCGAACAGGTTGTAGACCAGCGCGTTGTTGCGCACGGCGATGCGGTCGGACCCCGGCTCGACGTAGATGCCGGCGTTCTGGGCAGTGAGGTCGGCGCCGCTGTCGCGGATGATGAATCCTTCGATCAGCACATCGACCGCTTTGACCCGGATGACATCGCCGCGTTCGCCACCGGACAGGGTCGGGCGGTCGCTGCCGACCAGGCGCAGGGGCTTGTCGATGAGCAGGTGCTCTTCGTAGTGGCCGCGTGCCACCTTGACCGTATCGCCGGCTTTTGCCGCCTGGATGGCGGCGGCGATTGAGGCGCCGGGCGCGACTTGCCATTCGGCGGCCGATAGCGGCCAGCCGACGACGAGGAGCAGCACAGCGGCGAAGGTCTTCATGGCCGGAGTGGTGTCAACGCACCGCCTTGATCGGGATGTAATAGCCATCGTCCCCGATCGGCGTCAGTTCCAGCCCGCTCTTGGTCCGCCGCCGGCGTTCCTGGGACAATGGCGGGCAGGTGTGGGCGTCGTAGTAGAGGATCTGGCATTCCAGGCAGAGCAGACATTCGCGCTGGTCGATGCGGCCATCGTCGGCGATGGCCAGCGAACCGCAGCCTTTCTGGCAGGCGTGGCAGGTGGTGCATTCCTCCTTGCGCTTCAACTTGATGAAACGGAAGGTGGTCGGGATCGCCAGCCCGGCGCCGAGCGGGCAGAGATACTTGCAGAACGGCCGCTCGACGAACAGCCCGAGGACGAAGAGCGCCGCCCAGTAGGCGATAAAGGGCCAGGCGCGGTTCCAGACGCCACCGACCAGGAAAGTCGATTTGAAGGGTTCGACCTCGGCCATCTGCTCGGCCAGGCCGATGTCGTAGAACGACACTCCGACCAGCAGCGCGAAGATGCCGTATTTGAGCCAGCGCAGGCGGTTGTGCCAGACCATCGGCAGATGGAACTGGAAGCGCTTCAAGCCCAGCGCCCCGGCGATCTTGAAAGAGAGTTCGGAGAGCGAACCGTAGGGGCAGAGCCAGCCGCAGAACAGGCCGCGGCCCCAGAGAAAGATGGTGGCGGCGATGAACAGCCAGAAAATGAAGATCAGCGGGTCGGACAGGAACAGTTCCCAGCGCCACTGATAAACCAGCGAATGCAGCCAGGTCAGGACATGGGTGATGCTCGGCTGGGCCAGGGCGTAGAAGCCGACGAAGACGATGCTGGTCGTCCACACCACATACTTGGGGATCGACACCCAGCGCTTGTCCTTGCGGCTGGCCTTGCGGACCAGCCAGTCACGCCTGGCGTAGAGACCGGCGGTGGCGGCGAGGAGCAGCACGAAGAGGGCGATGACCAGCGGCTTGCCCTGCCAGACGCGCAGCCAGGTCGGGTCGGGGCGCAGCACCGTCGGCCGGCCGCCTTCGAGGTACTGATCGGGCAGCCAGTATTCACGCTCGAAATTGGCGAAAGTCTTGCTGCCGGTGGCGCGGTCCACCTTGTTGGCGAGGAAGACCAGGCTCCACGGGTAGGCGGCGCTGAAGTGGCCGCCGCGCAGGATGAAGATGGCGGATTCCTTGTAGGCCGGCGAGCCGGCGGCGGCAATGCCGTAGAGGTTCTGGTAGTCGGTGTCGCGGAAAGTATGGCTGTCGAGGTCCTGGGCGACCTGAATGCGGTCGTAGATGCCGCCGCGCACGAAGCCGGAACCTTTGAACGAGGCGGTGCCGTTGGCGACGATGAAGATCGCGTGTTCGTCCGCCTTCAGTTCGCTCATCAGGCGCTTCCAGCCGGCTTCGCCGAGAATGCTGCGACCGACGACGGGGGCGTTCAGGTAACCGAAATAAAGGTCGATGTAGGGCTGGCCGCTGCCCGGAATGCCGAGTTCGTCCGGCTGCACGGTCAGGTGCTGGACGCTGCCTTCGGCGACCAGGGCTTTCCAGTCGCGGTTGGCGGTCTGGGGCGTGAAACGGGCCGCCGCCTTGGGCACCGACTTGACGATACCGACCTGCTTGGCGATGGCGTAGGCACTGCGCATCACCACCTGGTTCTCGGCGATCACGGTGACCGTGGCGCCGCTGATCGCATCGAGACCGATGCGCTCGTCGCCGGCCGAGGACTTGCCGATTTCCACCTTGGCCCCGGCGAACTTGCCGACGTACTGGGCGATGAACTTGTCGAGTTCGCCTTCCGGGATGCCGACCAGCAGGATCGGTTCGCTGTGCTTGAGGATGCGGACGCCGCTGATGACACCCTTGGTATCCATGCCGATCAGCGTCACCACCGGTTTGCCGGAATAGGCCGGGATGTCGACGATGTCGGTGGACAGGAAGACGTAGCCGATGAGCTGACGCTGCGCGCCGCTGCCGCGGTAGGCCTCGACATAGCTGGGCCGGCCCTGGCGCACGGAAAAGCCCTCGGCGCCGGGCATCACTTCGCGGCAGGGGGCGAAAGCGCAGAGGTCGGGGTCGGTAGAGAGCTGCGGCGGCAGCGGCGCGTCGTAGGAACTGCCGTAGCAGAGCGCGGACCAAAGCAGGGCGAACAGCAGAAAACGAGATTGCTTCATAGTGATTCTTGCAAGGCGCGGGGGGCGCCCGTGCCACCGCCCATGCCGCGATGAGCGGGCAGGATGGCGATGGACGGGCGGTGCCGCCAAAAAACTGGCTCCTGCCGACGGAGAGCGGCAGGAGCATGGTTCATGGACGGCATCCGGGCATTACTCAGCCCTCGACAATCATGCGGCCGCGCATTTCCAGGTGCAGGGCATGGCAGAAGTGGGTGCAGTAGTACCAGAACACCCCCGGCCGCTCGACCTTGAAGGTGACCGACTTGGTTTCCTGCGGACCGACCACGAAGCAGATGTCGTGGCCTTCGACGGCAAAGCCGTGGTGCAGGTCCTCGACCTTGTCGTGGTTGGTCAACACGATGGTGACTTCGTCGCCCTTCTTCAACACGAATTCCGACGGCGTGAAGGTCGGCGCCACCGACATGATGCGCACCGTCACCTTGTTGCCATTGCGCTTGACGCCGGTGTCGTCGAAACCTTTCACATGGATCGGCGAGTCCTCCAGCGTGTAGATCTGCTTGGTCTTGATGATGTCGCGGCGGACGATGATCGCGTCGTGCGGTTCGGGATGGGCGGTATGGTCGTGCAGCAGTTCCATCTTCTCGCCGCTGATGTCGATCAGTTGTTCGGTTTCGACGTGCAGCGGGCCGACCGGCAGGAAGCGGTCCTTGGAGAACTTGTTGCCGGAATTGAAGTACTTACCGTCGGCTTCCTTGGTTTCGCCCATCGAGGCGTAGCCGTGGCCGGGCTGGTAATGGACGTCGAGCCGGTCGAGCACGACCTTGGCCGCCTTGTCGCCCTTGTACTGGGCAATGGCGGCAGCGACGTTCCACTTGACGACCTGGCTGTCGAGGAACAGCGAGGTGTAGGCGTTGCCCTTGCCATCGAAGCCGGTATGGAGCGGGCCGAGGCCGATTTCCGGCTCGCCGACGACGCATTCCATGGCCTCCTTGACCTCGCCGTTGAACCACTTGAGCACCAGTTCATGCTCGATCACGGTGGCGGTTGGCGACAATTTTCCGGCGCAGACGTAGTACTTGCCGTCCGGCGTGATATTGACGCCGTGCGGGTTCTTGGGCACCGGCACGTAGCAGGTCAGCGCCGTCTTCGGGTCCTTGTTGGCTTCCCGCGTGCCGTCCACCACCGGCACCTTGGAGGTACCGATGGTCACGCTCTTGCCGGCCTTGACGGCGGCTTCGATGCGCTCGACGTTGAAGAAGATGCAGGCATCCTTCTCCGACGACATCATGTCGGAAAAGACCAGGCCGTTCTCGGTGTTGTAGCTGTTGAGCGCCGCCAACTTGCCGTCGTAGGAGGTGGCGCAGAGGTCCATGTTGCCGCTGATCCGGACCTGCCAGCGGACTTCCATGGTCTCGGCATCGACGCAGGTCAGCAGGCAGCCGTAATGGGCGCCATCCTTCCAGTCCTTGGGCGAGTTGGGCAGCGGCACATGGAACTCGGCGCCGCAGAAGACGCGGGTGGTGTGGTTGATGCTGGCGTCGACCGGGTCGCGCTTGTCCGAGAAAATGCCGTGGAAACCCTGGACATTGGGAATTTCGGTGATCTTGTCGGTTTCCAGGTAATCGCCGCGGATGCGGGCCAGGCGGTTGTTGATCTTGTCGTTGATCCAGAAATACTTGCCGTCGTAGGTGCCGTCCTTGTACGAGCCGTGCACGTGGTGGGTGTCACCGGTGCAGTACTTGAGGCTGCCGTCGGCTTTCGTGCCGAGGATCTTTTTGGATTCGTTGGTGATGCCCCAGCCCGACATCGGGTCGATGTTGAAAACCGCGATGCGCTTCAGGGTGCGGCCCGAGGGGACGCCATAGATGCGGGCCTCGCCCGAGTGGCCACCACTCGACAGCATGTAGTAGTCGTCGAGCTGACCCGGCGCCACGCTGCCCTTGGCGTGGGCGGCGGCCGGCAGGGGGGCGGCCGGGGCCGGGGCTACCGGTGCTTGTTCGGCCTTGTTGCAGCCGGCCAAGCCGAGGCCGACGCCAGCAATGCCGGCGAGGCCGGCGGTGTTGAGAAACTTGCGCCGTCCATTGTCGAGCGGCGTTTCGGTTTTGTTGTCTTCGGACATGCTGTACTCCCGGTTGGATTCATCATTCTTCCGATGATCCGCCGCGGGGAGGTCGCTGTATGTCGGACAACACTCACAAAACGCTACCGATTCTTTGATTTGGCGCGATTTTTAAAGATAGATCAAAAGCGCCGTTCACAGCGTGGTCAGGCCGTGCTGCAGGGCGAATTTGACGAGGCCGGGCAGATCGCCGATGCCGAGCTTTTGCATCATGCGGCTGCGATAGGTATCCACCGTCTTCGGCGAGACATTCAGCAAACGCGCGATGTCGATGCCCGAGCGGCCTTCGACCAGCAGTTGCAGGATTTCCCGCTCGCGCTGGCTGAGCGATTCGAGCGGGCTTTCGTCGGCGCGTTTGCGCACGTAGTCGTCCACCACCGATTCGGTGATCTTCTGGCTCAGGTAGCGCCGGCCGCTGTGCACCATGCGGACAGCATCGACCACCTCGTTGCCGGCCGATTCCTTGCGCAGGTAACCCAATGCTCCGGCCTGCAGCGCCCGGAAGACATGCTCGACCGTGGAGTGCATCGACAGGATGACGACTTTGCTGGTTTCCAGCTTTTCCATGATCTGGGCGGTGGCATCGGCACCGTTGAGCAAGGGCATGGCCAGATCCATGAGTACCACGTCCGGTTTCAGGCGCAACGCCGCCTCGACCGCCGCACGGCCATCGGCCACCTCGCCGACAACGCGCATGTCCGGCTGGTTCTCAAGCAGCAGGCGCAGGCCATCGCGCACCACGGCGTGATCGTCGGCAATCAGTACGCTGATACTCATGCGGTCTCCCAGAATCCATTTGGAACGGTCACAACGACCGTCGTTCCCTTGCCTGCGCCCGGCTCGATAGACAGCTCGGCGCCGATCGTGCGCGCTCGTTCGGCCATGATGGTCAGGCCCCAGCCACTGCCGACCGCCGCCAGGCGCCGCCGCGCCGGTGCGATGCCGTGGCCGTCGTCGCTGACCCGCAATGCGATAGCGCCCTCGGTTTGTACCAGATTGACGGTCACCGCGGTGGCTTTGGCATGCTTGGCGACATTGATCAGCGCTTCCTGGACGATGCGAAAAAGGGTCGTTTCGACCTGCGCCCTGAGTCGGGGAAAATGCTCGCCGGCCGCGCACTTGAAGGCGATGCCGGAGCGCCCGGAAAATTCTTCGCCATGCCAGCGCAGCGCCGTATCGAGTCCATATTGCTCAAGCAGCGCCGGGTGCAGTTCTTCCATGACGCCGCGCACCGCCTCGGTCGTTTGTTCGACCAGGGCCAGCGCGTCGTTGATCCGCGTCCGCGCCGCCGGCATCGCTTGCGGCGGCAACTGGCTGGCGAGCAATGTCAGGTTCAGGTTAAGACTCATGTTCAAGGCCGATAGATTCTGCCCAATGCGGTCGTGCAACTCGGTAGCCAGAGCCTTGCGCTCAGCGTCCTGGACTTCGACCAGTTGCTGGGTCAGGGCCTGGAGGCGCTGAGTGTTATCGAGGATGGTGGCCTCGGCCGCCTTGCGTTCGGCGACCTCGGTTTCCAGTTTCCGGTTGGCTACCCGCCAGGCCTCGGTCCGTTCCCGGACCTGCCTTTCCAGCTCGCGGCTGTTTTCACGCCGGCCGGCTTCAAGTGCGCGCCGAAGCAACTCGAGGCCGACTGCCAACCAAATCAGCAGCAGGAAAATCAGCCGATTGGCCTGGCCCAGCCAGACCACCCCATTGGCCGGAAGGATCAGCAGTTTGATTCCGGCCAGCAGCGGACCAAATAAGGCGATGGCCAGTAGCGTGCGGTTTTCTGCTTCGATACCAATGGCAAGAAGGGCCAATAGCAGATAGAAAAAGGGAACGGCCAGGCCGAGGGGCGTGTTCAAATCGACGATGAAAATCGCGACCATCCCAAGCACGATGGCGGCATTGGTTATCAACAGCTTTTTGTTCATTGGGGAGCGATTTGAAAAGTGTCGTCCTGGTGGTTGAAAAATTGGAGGGAGAAGCTGTTGACTAACCCGCTGTCTGGCGAAAAGGGAGGTTGGGCCGAGAAAACGGACCTTCACATTGCTCCATATTCGACGATCTCACATCGGTGATGGTTTCCGCATCCTTGGGAAAACCGGGTATTAAGTTTTTCAACAGAATTTGATCGCTTGCCTGCCGCTGGCGCGTTTGAATTTTTTCGGAGTTGCTCCGTCCGCTTGTGGCCGGGTCGAGTCGCCTGTTGGACTAGTGCTATGCATATGGTATGGCACGCCCGTCCCGCCTCGGGGCGGGCCTTTTATTACCGGGAGAAAAGCAGGCAGCAGCCCCCTACCCCTTCTGCCGGCATCTAACCTTCCGGGAAGAAAACGAACAGCACGCAACCCTCGGTCGATTGCGGGATATGCGAACTGCCCGCTGGATGGTGGATGAAAGTGCCGGCCGGGTAGCTGTTCCGGCCGTCGCAGAAAGTGCCGGAAACGACGAAGACTTCCTCGGCACCGGGGGCGTGTACATCGAGTTCGGGATAAACGGCGCCGGGGGCGATTTCGAACATCAGCGCCTTGCGGCCGTTGTCGCCGGTCCATAGCAGGCGGGTCGTGAAACCGGGATGAATGCTGCGCGGCGGGACGTCTTGCCAGTGGGTGGCGACGACACCGGTCAGATCGATTTCCGCTGGGCTGGTTGCTGTCATTATTGCGTTCCTGCGTTAAAGTCGATTTATGCCAAGTGGCAGGATTTTCGCCTGTTTTTGGGTTGGCCGTAGTAACTGGTCGTCGGGCGACGACCGGAAACGTAGACGTACTGTTGAACCTTCATTGGAGAATTGGGTGGCAAATGATCGAAGCACGCCGGCGATGAAACGTATCTTGCTGGTCTCGGCGACCGCGTTGTTGATTATGCTTGGTGTTGGCGGCGTCGCGTTTCTTTTTCTGACTTCACTCAATCCCAGTGAGCGCGCCTATGCGGCAATACCCCATATCCGCCTGCCGGTGCTTGAGCCGGCGCAGTTTGCCTACATCAAGGACCCAACGGCGCTGGATAATTGGCCATCAGTCCTGCTCATTGTCCGGCGACGGGATGCTTCCCTGGGCGTTTGGCGCATACCCACCCGAGACGGCAATGTTCAATTGCCGGACATCCATTGGTGGCGGCAAGGTCAGGCATGCCCGCGCTTCGAACCTGATTTTCGAACCGGCGTGATTGGCTGCATGGGTGCCGATTTGGGTGAGTGGGGGCGGCATGTTTACCGTTGGGACCTCGATGGCAAGAACCTCAGCGCTCAGGTTGATGACATGCCGGCCGTTCGCGGGTGGGAAGATGGCGGGGAATATGTGCTCACGCCCAATCGATCTGCTCGAACAGTCGGTGCAACTTTTCTCCGCGCGCCGGATTGACCTGCCCGAACCAGCCGATCCGCCCCAGTAAATGTGCCCGGAAATCGGGGAGACCGTCCCGGTTCTGGCTCGCCGGGCCGTGGCGGCGGCAATTGGTGAGGATGGCTTTGAGCCGGTCGTATTCGCCGCGGGGCAGGTTGGGGTGGGCGTTGACCAGCAGGCCGGTGAGGCGCTGGGCGGTGCTGGCGGGGGCCAGGCGGGTCTTGCGCCAGTTCGGGGTAAAGCCCTCTTCGAGAACGATGTCCTGCAGCATGTTCAGGAGGCGGCGGCCATGGCGCGGATCGCCGTTGGCGCAGGAAAAGGCCAGGTCGTCCACATAGCGGCTGTAGCGGGCCTGGCCGGCGCGGGCGGCGCCGGCCAGGCGCAGGTCGAGGCGATAGGCGCACAGGTTGGCGAGCGCCGGTGAAGTCGGCGCGCCTTGCGGCAGATGGTGCTCCATGAATTGCCGTGCCCATTGCTGGCGTTGGCGGCGTTCCTCGGGGCTGGGATATTTAGTTTGCGGTGCCTGCCGGAGCAGGGCGGCAGGCGTGGCGTGGGTGGTCAGCCCGGTCAGGCAGCGGGCGGTGGCGCTCGGGTAGCCCAGGCTGCGGAACAGCGCGTGCACGCGCCGGGCCGGGATGCTGACGAAGAAATCGCGCAAATCCATTTTCAGCAACAACGGCGACCCGGCATGGCGGCGGGCGTTGTCCAGCACCGAGCGGCCTTTGACGCAGCCCATGGCGGCCTCGTGTACCGGCACGCGATCGAGGATGCCGTGCAGGATGCGGCGCTGGATGGCGCGCAGGTTTTCCTTGGGGGCCTCGATCAGCCGGGCGCCGCCCGAGCGCTTGGCGAGCCAGCGATAGTGATAGTGGTCGAGTTTGCCGGTGGCGGCTGGTTGGTGCCAGGCGTTGGCGAACCAGTCGAGTTCGCCGGGTGTCAGGCCGAGCCAGCCGGCCAGGTCGCCCGGTGTTGCCAGAGCCGGCAGGGCGAGGTCGGCGAGGGCGGGCGGTGGCCTGCCCATGGGCGGATGAAAAGGGAAATAGCCGCGGACTTTCGGGCGCTCGCCGGGCACGGCAAAGGCCGCGCGAAAGCGCGGGTAAGCCAGGATCAGGGCGACGATCCGGTCGTGTTCGCGGGCTTGCAACTCGCTGCCCAGTTCGAAATGCAGATGCAGAGATAACGGCACCAGCCACGGCCAGGCCTGGCCCAAGGCGATGCCACCCCGTTCGCGCATGCCGGCCGGGTTTGGCTCGCCGGCAAGAAAAGCCCGGGTCAGTGCCACCGCCATCTGGCGCATGGCTTTGGTGGGTAGCTCGGGAAGCTCCGGATCGTCAGAAAATTCGTCCATGGGGCGCTTGCTCATACGCAGAAAAATGGTGCGCTCTCCAGCCTGTCGTGTGGTGCCTGAGCCGCTCACGCCGCAGGCGTGTGACGCTCAGGCAAGGAAAAACCGAACTACCGAAAAATCCCCGGGGTAACCCCGGAGTGGCCGGGTTTGACGACAACCCGTAACCCACCTGGAGAGGCGCACCACGCCGAGAGACTAAGGCAAGGTCATAATGGCGTCAAACGGCAGCGATATGTTCTTGGCGGCGGGCTTGGGCAAGGTGCTGGCCGAATAGCCGTTCATGATTGCCCACTTGCGTTGTTATTTCCAATGAGAAAGGACGAACACCATGAACCTCGGTTATACAATCCTCTTCGTCGAAGACGTCCGGCAGAGCCTCGATTTCTACACGGCGGCCTTCGGTCTCAAACAGAAGTTCCTGCACGAATCGGGCGATTTCGGCGAGCTTGAGACCGGCACGACGGTACTGGCTTTTTCGTCGCGCCAGTTGATGCGCTCGTTGGGCAAGAACCCGCAGCCAGCGCGCCCGGAGGCGCCGTGTTTCGAGATCGCCCTGACCACGCCGGATGTGCCGGCCGCTTTCGCCCTGGCGGTGCAGGCCGGCGCCAAGCCGGTGCAAGCGCCGGAACAGATGCCCTGGGGGCAAACCGTGGCCTATGTCTCCGATCCCGATGGCTTTCTTGTCGAGCTGTGCACGCCGATGGGCTGAAATGAAGGCAGTACCAGCCAGGAGGCGTCTGGGCCATCTCAACTGAGCAAAGCGCCGGGTAGCGGAAAAGCGTAGCATTTCGCGCGGGCGGATCACTTTGTATCCTGACCAAAATCGAGAAGGGAATATCACCGTGGCAACGACGACTGAAAACCTTATGGAAGCTTTTGCCGGCGAGAGCCAGGCAAACCAGAAATATCGGGCTTTCGCCAAAAGGGCGGAGCAGGATGGCTTTGGCTCGATTGCCAAGCTCTTCCGGCTGACCGCCGAAGCCGAACGCATCCATGCCGAAGGCCATTTGAAAGCCCTGGATGGCGTCGGCTCCACCGCCGACAACCTGGCGGCGGCGATCGGTGGCGAGACGCACGAATTTAGCGAGATGTATCCGCCCATGGTGAAGCAGGCGATTGCCGAGGGACACAAGGCACGGCGGATGTTCGAATACGCGGTGGCTGCCGAAGAAGTACACGCCAAGCTCTACCAGTTGGCCCTGGAAGCCGTAAAGCAGGGCAAGGATCTGGTTGCCGAGTTCTACTTGTGTCCGGTCTGCGGCTATATCGAAATGGGCAAGCCGGAAAACGCCTGCCCGGTGTGCCATACCAAGCCGGAAAAGTTCGTGCTGGCGGAGTAGGTCAGCAAGCGATCGTCACCGGAAAATAGCCGGATAGAACAAGGGCGCATGCCGGGGAGACCTGGCATGCGCCCTTTGTCGGTTAAGCCGCCGGCTTACTGCCAGCTGATCAGGCCGTAGTTCTTCTTGCCGCGCCGAAGGATGGTGAAGCGGCCGTAGAGCAGTTCGTCGCCGCTAATGACGTGTTCCAGTACGTCGACCTTGTTGCCATTGACGGTGACGCTGCCGCTCTGGATAAAGCTGCGTGCTTCCGATTTCGACTTGGCCAGGCCGCTGGCCGCCAGCGCGTCGATCAGGCCGGCGTTGGTCTTGTCGATCTGCACGCCGGGCATGCCGTCCTGGGCCAGTTGTTCGAGGTCGTTTTCGGTGAGGTCGGCGAGCTGGCCAGAGAACAGGCATTCAGTGATGCGCCGGGCGGCCATCAGCGCGACTTCGCCGTGCACCAGGCGGGTTGCTTCCTCGGCCAGGATGCGCTGGGCTTCCGGCTTGGTGCCGCTTGCTTTGTCGGTGGCTTCGATTTCGGCGATACGGTCGACCGGCAAAAAGGTGAAGAATTTGAGGAACTTGTAGACGTCGGCGTCGCTGGTGTTGAGCCAGAACTGGTAGAAGGCGTAGGGCGAGGTCTTTTTCGGGTCGAGCCAGATGGCGCCGGATTCGGTCTTGCCGAACTTGGTGCCGTCGGCCTTGGTGATCAGCGGCAGGGTCAGGCCGTAGACCTGCTTGTGGTGCAGGCGGCGGGTCAGGTCGGTGCCGGCGACGATGTTGCCCCACTGGTCGGAACCGCCGATCTGCAGCACACAGCCGTGGCGCTTGTAGAGTTCGGCGAAATCGTAGCCCTGCAGCAGGCTGTAGGAGAACTCGGTGTAGGAAATGCCCTGGTCTTCGCGTTGCAGGCGCTGCTGCACGGATTCCTTCTTGATCATGGCGTTGACCGAGAAGTGCTTGCCGATGTCGCGCAGGAATTCGAGGCAGTTCATGCCGCCGAACCAGTCGTAATTGTTGGCCATGATCGCCGGGTTGGCGCCTTCGAATTTGAGGAAGGGTTTGACCTGCTCGCGGATGTTGCCGACCCAGCTGGCAATTACATCCGGCGTGTTGAGCTTCCTTTCGGTGGCCTTGAAGCTCGGGTCGCCGATCATGCCGGTGGCGCCGCCGACCAGGGCGATCGGCTTGTGACCGGCTTCCTGGAAACGCTTCAGAATGAGCACCGGCACCAGGTGGCCGAGGTGCAGGCTGTCGGCCGTCGGGTCGAAGCCGCAATAGAGCGTTACCGATTCCTCAGTCAGCAGCTTGTCGAGCGTCTCGGCGTCGGTGATCTGGGCGATCAGGCCGCGCTCGTGCAGATCCTGGATGAGGGGGGACTGGTACATGGCAAAACTCTCCACTGGGACAGGCGACCGCTGAAAATCGCGGGCGCCGAAAAATTCGGACCCGCGATTTTAGCAGAGGCGGGCGGCACCCGGCCCGCCTTGGCGCGGCATTTGCCGCTCGGTATGCAAGCAGAGATTCAGGCGGACAGTGTCACGCCATGCGCGGCAAACACTTCCTTGGCGGCAAACAGGCCGTTCAGGGCGGCCGGAAAGCCGGCATAGACGGCCATCTGCATGATCACCTCGACGATTTCCGCGGGCGTCACGCCGACATTGAGCGCGCCGCCGATATGCACCTTCAGTTGCGGCGCGGCATTGCCCATGGCGGTCAACGCCGCCACCACGGCCATTTCGCGCGAACGCAGGTCGAGGCCGGGGCGCGAGTAGATGTCGCCGAACGGAAACTCGATCAGGTAGCGCGCGAAATCGGGCGCGATGTCGCGCAGGCTGTTGATGACATTGGTCCCGGCTGCGCCGTCGATTTCTTCAAGCTTGGCGAGTCCTCTGGCGTAACGTTCTTGTGGCATGTTGTTTCCCTTCAATTGGCTGGTCAGGCGCGAGGGAATGTTCGATCTGCCGGTAATGCGCGATCTTGGCCTGCAAAACCCCGGCCGCCTGCTGCAAGGCCTCGATTTCGCCAAGTAGCCGGGCCAGATGGCCTTCCAGCATGATCCGCCGCGCCCCGGCCGTGCCATCCCCCGCGCTGCGTAGCCTGGCGAATTCCTGCATGCCCGATATCGACATGCCGGTCGCGCGCAGGCGCAGAAGGAATCCGATCCATTCCAGGTCGGCACCGCGATAACGCCGCTGTCCGCCACTGGCACGGGCCACCGGCGCAATCAGGCCGATGCGTTCGTAATAGCGCAGCGTATGGACGCTGAGTCCGCTACGCGTCGCCACTTCCTTGATGCTCAGATTGGATTCGGATTCCATGGGAAGGACTTTAAGAGTTCGAGCGCGCTCGAAGTCAAGCGGGGTTTGCGGGCTTTGTTTGCCGTTCAGGCGGGAGGGGGAAATGTGCCTGATTTTAGTGTTGACCGGTGGGCGTGGGCGGTCGGTGGTGGGTGAGAGCTTATGGCAGGAGTGCGCCCATTGTTGCCACTGAGGCGGCGAAAAAGCGGACCTTTAAAGTCATAAGTTTCCTCGTGGGCTCCATCCGATTCCGGTTCTTGCGATAGCAGCATCGTTGGGCGATATGCCTTCAAGCACAGGGAGCAAAATTTGGAATGATTCCTTGCAAAGTTCCTTGCGGTACATTTCATCGTCAATTTGGCTATATCCACAATATTGGATCAAGCTCTTCAATGCAGCTCCGGCGTCGGCAGGGAAGTCGCGAGCCCGCGCTTTGAACTCTTCACGCAGAACTCGATGGAATTTACGGATCAAGTTTTCGTTCGACAGCGCGAGAGCTAGGGAAACGATATGGTTAAGCGCATTTGATGGTTCTTCAGAAATTAGGCGTTCCAAGAGAAATTCGAGTTGTTTTTCCACCGTAACAAGCAAGAAATGATTGGGGCATGCCGAGATGTGCCGGTTTCTCGAGGACAAGGCCTTGTCCTCGAGAATAGACAACGATCCACAAACATCAGAAACGTCGCCTGAACCACTCCATTCCCAGTCTTGTATCCTGCTAAGTCGTCTGGCTGCACATGCCTGAAACAACGCGCGAGTTTCATCTGCAAGCGGCGATGGATTGCTTTCATAAAACACAATCTGCGCGATCAGCCGTATTCGCTTTTCCTGTTCCGCAGGAGCTAGCTCCTTGATCACGGTTAGGCATTCCCGAGGAAGCTTTTGCCAATAATCATCTTCGGGATTTCCGAAACGGAACAAATGATCCATTGTCTGAAGCAAGGTATTCGAATCCATTCGGGGTAATTCAAAACTCCAATCAGCCAATAGTCGGCAGGATGCATCCATCACTTTTGCCAGCAACGTAGCCGAGGCTTCATCAACTTTCTTAAGTTGCCACGAAGCATAGTAGATCGAATTACAGAGCATATCCGCGGCAAACTCCCTACGGTGAGGCTTGAGCTTAATCGCCAACTGATAAGCCAATTCTGGCGTCTCATGTAAGTGCAGAGACATGAGAATCTGAGGCGGTCGGGTCTGATTCCAGTGTTCATCGATCAACGCCAGGGCCGACGCCATGTTCTCGTGCGCAACCTCAAGCAAAAGGTGCCACATGTGACCACGCAACTCCGATTCACATTGCCACTGTGGCTGCCATTGAATACATCGATGTGCAGCGTCGAATCGGCGCAATGCGGAAACGTCATTGCAGTTAATGCATTTGCTTGCAATGGTTTTCAGCTGATCTTCGAATTGTCGCTGCCCGTAAGAATTCCCTACCTCTAAAGGAAGCGCAAGACAAAACTGAATAACGCCCAGAAGCACGTCTTCGGAGTCTTTATCAACCAGAGAGGCCAAATATTTGACGAAGGTAGCCTGGGAATGCTGGGCATGCCACCGTTCAATCTTGTTGATGAGATTGGAGACTTGCGCCAATCCACGTATGCCAATACTGGGTTTTGTTGGATTTGCCCAAGGAAGATGACGATGGTAAAAAACTGCCACGGAGCTTTGGCTGAATATGTTGGGTTGGCCCAAGCCCAATAGTTCATGCCGATATGAGTCGAAAAAGAGCGCGAGCTTCAGCAGGCATTGCTGCTCTGCAAGAGTGCACTGCGAGTAGATTTTGTCACGCCGCTCGATAAAAGATCGACGCTCCTGTTCATTGAGGGTTCGTCGGGGCAAAAAAGCTTGTTTTGGGAGCGGCGAGAAATTCACAGTCGAAATGTATTGCGGCGCGAAAATGATCTAATCAGCATTATGACGGATTGACTCTCCACTAAGCCATGTAAATTCTTGATAGTCAGATGTCGGTCTAAACGACGGACCGCTTCGGAAAAAAATTATGAATGGCCGGTTGTGGCCGACTGCCGTCTCTGCCGATAGCGTTGCCGAGCAGCTTGTTCTCGGCAAAAAGTCATCGCCACGCACGTTGCCGCTAGCCGGGGGAGTTGGCAATCCAGGTGGTGGGCGGAGCTGGCGCTTGTCAGGCGTTTGGCGAGATCGGGCGTGGGATTGGTCTCGGGCGCCTGTTTCTTGGTGTTCGATCTACTGCTTTTAGTCGTCAGTGCGCTGGTCACCCTTGCCGATCCCGATCAATAAGTTTGATTGCCGGGCGATAAATCGAATGCTCGCCTTCAACGCGCCGTGCTGATAAATTCAGCCATTTGCGATTTAAGCCGACTGTATGATCTGCGAGGCTTGTTGCGTCATGGCGGCTGGGTCGGGATGGAGCCTGTGGAAGCTGATTACCGCGTTCTGGCAATGACCGGGCGAGCACTTGATCCGGCATCTCATGGCAACGCCAGCCAGTTCCATACGAACGAGGTTTGTCGTGCCAAGCGTTTGCTTGATCGGCTCGACAGGATTATGGAGGTGCAACGATGAAATCCAATAACACCCAACTCATCCGCAACAGCACCGCCGAATTCCTGATCTTTACTGGCCAGGCCGGTGAGCAGAGCATCGAGGCGCGCTACGAGGATGAAACCGTCTGGCTTTCACAGAAACTGATGGCCGAGCTGTTCGCGGTGGATGTGCGGACGGTCAGTGAGCACCTGAAAAACATCTACGAATCCGGCGAACTGATGAAGGAGGCAACGCTCCGGAAATTCCGGACAGTTCAAACCGAGGGCAGTCGGGAGGTGGCTCGCAAGGTCGATTTCTACAATCTTGATGCCATCATCTCGGTCGGTTACCGGGTCAATTCGGTGTGCGCTACGCAGTTCCGCCAGTGGGCCACCGGCGTGCTGCGCGAGTTTGCCATCAAGGGCTTCGTGCTCGACAAGAAGCGTCTGGAAAACGGCGCTTTCCTCGGAGAGGACTACTTCGCGCGTCTGCTGGCGGAAATCCGCGAGATACGCCTGTCCGAACGCAAGTTCTACCAGAAGGTGACGGACATCTATGCCTCCGCCGTGGACTACAACCGCGACGCCCCGACCACCAAAGCCTTCTTCACCAAGGTGCAGAACAAACTGCACTTTGCCATCCACGGTCATATGGCTGCGGAGTTGGTCGTTCACCGGGCGGACGCCATGCAGCCGCACATGGGCCTGACGAGTTGGGGGAAGGCGCCGGACGGCAGGATTCTCAAGACCGATGTGGTGGTAGCCAAAAACTACCTGAGCCACGAGGAACTTGAATCCTTGGGCCGCATCGTGAATGCCTACCTCGACCTGGCCGAGGAGCGGGCGCACCGCAAGATCCCAATGACTATGGAAGACTGGGCCAGGCGGCTGGATGCCTTTCTCGAATTCACCGAGTACGATATCTTGAAAGACGCGGGCAAAATCAGTGCTGAAATGGCCAAGACCCATGCCGAAAGCGAATTCGAGAAATACCGCATCGTGCAGGATAGTCTGTTTGAAAGCGACTTTGACCGGGTGCTTCGGCAGGTCGACCCCATGGGCCACGATTCCGCAGAAGGGGAGTGACTCTCGGTACTCTGTGCCGATTCGCGGCGGCTTTAGCCTTAATCTCGGGGCAGCACCAGCCGCGCTTCCCCGCCCCCCTCCGGATGATTCGCAAACCCCGCCTCCCCGCCATGCAGCCGTGCCACTTCGCGCACCAGCGCCAGCCCCAGACCGGTGCTTTTCTTGCCCGTGGCCGGGCGGGGCAGGGAGTAGAAGCGGTCGAACAGTTGCGGCAGGGCGTAGTCGGGGGCGCCGCTGCCGTGGTCGCGGATGCTGATTTCGGCCAGGCTGTCGGTGGTTTCGAGCGTGATTTCGATGCGGCCGCCGTCCGGTGAGAATTCGATGGCGTTGTCGAGCAGGTTGAGGACGGCCTGTTGCAGCAAAAAGGCGTCGCCGCGGACGTCGATCGCCGGCGGGGCGGCGAGTTGGCAAACCAGGTGGCGCGCGTCGAGAAACTGGCGGCGCAGTTCGATGCTGGTTTCGAGCATTTTTGCCAGGTCGACCGTGGCGCCGGCTTCGGGCGCTTGCAGTTGCTCGACGCGGGCCAGCATCAGCATGCGGTCGATGATCGCCTGCAGGCGGCGGGCCTGTTCGCCGATGCTGCTGGCGAACTTGCGGCGGTCGGTGGCGGGCAGTTCGTCCTCGAGGATTTCGGCGGCGCCGATCACCGCGGTGAGCGGGCTTTTCATCTCGTGCGCGAGGTTCTGCACGTAGCGCTCGACATACTGTTTGCCTTCGAGCTTTTCGCGCATCTGGCCGAGGGCGCGGGCCAGTTCGGAAAACTGGTGGCCGCCGCCGGTCGGCGGTTCGGCTTTGCGGCCGTCGGCGACGGCGCGGGCGTAGGCGCGCAGACGGTGGATGGACCAGCTCAGCCAGCCCGAGAAGAAGAGGCCGATGGCGGCGGTGGCGGCCAGCAGCCAGAAGCCGGATTGCTTGACGCGCGCCGTGGCGCGGCTGATGTAGGGGGCCAGCGAGGACATCGGCTTGGCCACCGAGAGCACGCCGATGCGTTCGCCCTGCCAGAAGATGGGGGCGGCGACGTACATCACCGAGGAGTAGGGATCGTCCGGGTCGTCGAGCGTGCTGCGGGCGCCGTATTCGCCGCGCAGGACGCGGGCGATGTCGCGCCATTGCGAGTAATCCTCGCCGATCGCAGCGTGCTCGGAGTCATAGACGACGATGCCCTGGCCGTCGGTGACATAGACGCGGAAGTCGATGCTTTCCTTGCGCACGCCGGAAATCTCGGCGCGCGGGCTGCGCCGGGTGGCGGCGCGCAGCGAGGCGGCGAAGGCGCCCTGGTCGATGCGCCCGGCGGCCAGTTCCTGGGCGGCCAGTTCGGCCAGCACGTGGGCGGTGTCGACCAGGGTTTCCTCGGTCGCCTGGCGGACGCCGGGCTCGGTTTCGTGGGTGATGACGTTGAGCACGAACCAGGCGGCCAGGCCGACGACCAGGAAATAGCCGAAAAACAGGCGGACGGAGATATTCACCGCCGCCTTATCCGCTGCTGACGCTGTAGCCGAGGCCGCGATGGGTCTGGATGCAGTCTTCGTCGCCGCGTATGGCGCGCAGTTTGCCGCGCAGGGTCTTGATGTGGGTGTCGACGGTGCGGTCCAGGCTTTCGCCGCTGTCCTGCCAGACGCTTTCCATGATCTGGCCGCGGCTCAGGATGCGGCCCGGGCGGTCGAGGAGCAGCGCCAGCAGCAGGAATTCGTAGCGCGTCAGGTTGAGCCACTGGCCGTGGTAGGCGATGCGCCGGCCGTCGGCATCGACGGCAAAGCGGCTGGCTGCGGTGGCTGGGGCGGCCGGCTTGCCGCTCTCCGGACGCAGCCGGCGCAGGATGGCGCGGATGCGGGAAACCACCTCGCGTGGGCTGAACGGTTTCGGCACGTAATCGTCGCCGCCCAGTTCGAGGCCGACGATCCGGTCCACCTCGTCGGAACGGGCGGTCAGGAAGAGCACGGGAATGTCGGAGTGACGGCGCAGGGCGCGGCAGACATCGAAGCCGTTTACGTCGGGCAGGCCAACGTCGAGGACCACCAGGTCATGCTCGCCGTCGGCCAGCCGGATCAGGGCCTGGGCGCCCAGGGTGCAGCTTTCCGTGGCAAAACCGGCGGCCCGTAGCGCGTAGGCCAGGGTTTCGGAAATGGCCGGTTCGTCGTCGACGATGAGAATATTCATGGTCCGGATGGTACCTGATCTGGGTATTTTGGGCGGCGTTGCCGGTTCAGCCGTTGTTATTGTTGTTGTTATTGTTGTTATTGTTATTGCTGTTTTTTTCCTTCTTTTTTCCTTGTCCGCCGGCGCTTCCCGGCAGGCTCAGGGTGAGGCCGGCGGTGCCCTGCATGAGCAGCTTGCCGCCTTCGGCATAGGCTGCGCCGTCGATGATCGACAGTTTTCGGCGGTCGCACCAGATGCTGCGCGGTTGGCTGACTTCCGGCAGGGCAAAACTATGCACGATGCGCTGCCGGAGGTGGCAGCGGATTTCGCCGCGATGAAAAATGGCGTAGGCCTCGCGCTTGGCGTCCTCGCTTAGCCAGGTGACCAGCCATTCCTCGATCTCGGTGCGGGCCCGGCCATCGGCCAGGCGCAGGGCGTTGAGGAAACATTCGACGGTGTGGGCGGTGCGTTCCAGTTCCCGGGGGGGCATGCTCAATCTCCGGTCAGGTAGTGGAATTCAAAGTTATGGAAGGGCAGATTGATCGCCTGGATGTGATAGAAGGCGTTGTTTTTCTGCTTCTGGTAATGGTAGTCGCGCAGGTAGCCGGTGCTTACCAGCAGGTTGTTGCGGACGCCGTGCCGGTAGTGGGCACGATGCAGGTCGATGAGGCCGGAAAGCTCGGCCTGCAACCATTCCGGGCCGAGGGGGCTGGCTTCCAGGCAGTCGTGGAAGAGCTGGTAGGTAAATAGGTGTTCCTGCTTGCGGCGCCGCTCGTCGCCGTAGACCACCGGCGTGTCGCGCAGCATTTGCAGGTACAGCGTGTTGCGGATGGTTTCGGGGCAGCCGGCGGCAAACAGTTCGCGCCGCACGTGCAGCACGATGCGGTCGCCGGAAAGCAGCGTGTGCCAGGTGCTGCGCTGGGCGAGCAGGGGCGAGCACAGGGGCGAACGGGCGTTGTCGATCTCGATGATCCAGGCGTCGGCGCGGTAGAGCTGCTGCAAGAGTGGGTCGGCGGCGATCAGTGCGGCCAGGGTGTTCTGTTCCTGGTCGAGGTCGTTGGGCAGCAGCAGCCCGGCCGGCGGGGGCGCCGCCTCTTCGGCGAAGGCCAGCGCCGGGTGCAGGTGGCGGGCATAGTCGGCGGCGTAAGCGCGTTGTTCGGCGCTGTCGGCGGCCGGGAAACTGAGCGGATTGTCGCGGTAGATGGCCTGCTGCAATGTGCAGGTGTAGGAGCGGGCCTGCCGGCTCTGGTGCTTGACCACCGGGCAGCCGGTATGGCACAGCGGCAGGTGGCTGCAGCTCTGGCAAGCAGCGTCGAAACCGTGCTCCTGGTGAACCTGGCTGATCTGGCGGGCGCCGTTGGCCAGGATATCGGCGATGGCATCCTGATAGACGTTGCCGTACCGGAATTCCGCAATGCCCTGGCCGCGCACGCAGGAGTACACCGAACCGTCGCCTTGCAGCAGGTAGAAGCGTTCGCCGCAATTGACGGCATTGGTGCAGTAGCTCGGCGTGAATTCGTCAAACCAGTGACGCTTCAACCCTTCTTCCAGTTCGGTGCCGGTGAAGGCGGCGGTCAGCGCCTCGTAGAGCGCCAGTTGCTGGGCCGGCGTGGCCGGACTGAGGGCGGCCCCGCCTTGGGCGGCGGTGTTCAGTTCGGAGGCGAAGGCGAACATCAGGTTCATCTGGTTCATGTCGAAACCCAGTTCGCGGTGGATGAACCAGATGTCGGCAATCAGTGCCGGGATGTCCTGCAGGTGTTCGGCCGACAGCGTCGCCGAAATTTTCTTGGCATGTGGGTAGCGGCCGAGCCGACGCAGGTTGTCGTGGGTGCGCGCTAGCCAGTCGTTGCCGTGGCGGGTGGTGCGGTGCCGGGCGTGCAGGGCGAGAGGCAGGTCGATGCTGGCGCTGATCGAAACCTGGTGGCGAGCGAAGAGGTCGTAGAGCGGGGCGAACTTGTACAGGTTGGTCTTGATGTGCGGCGCCGACTTGCGGTGGCCGAGGGCCTGCAGGGCGTCGAAATGCTTGAGGTAATGCCGGCGGATGAGCCCGAACAGTTCGTCGAGCACCGGCGGCGGCAGGGTGGTCACTTCGCCGCCGTGCAGCGAGACGTTGAAAGCCAGCACGCCGGCCGCTTCCAGGGCGGCCAGCGTGTACCGCAAGGTGGCGACGGCGCGTTCGCTATCGCGTTGCAGGGTGGCGCTCGTCGTCTGCTCGCCGAGGTAGCAATAGCGGCAACTGAGGTTGCAATACAGGGTCGGCACGTAGAGCAGGTGGATGCTGCGGGAGAAGTGGCTGAGCTTGGACATCGCTTATTCAGGCCAGGCCCGTCGTCTGGACGCCGGGCGCGGCGCGGCGCACATGGTTGATGATGTTGTACGCCACCTTGCTGAACTTGGCGGCCTTGTTGCGGGCGATCTTCTCGGCCTTGCGGGCATTGGTCGGAAATTTTTCGCGCTCCAGCACGAAGCTCTGTTCGCTGGCGGTGACCAGCAGCAAGCTGCCGGCCGCCTCGTCGAGCGCCAGGCGGACGACATTGCCGTAATAGACGATGTCGTTGCCGCAGATCAGGTAGCGCGGCCCGAGAAGAATTTTCTTGCGGGAATACCCCAGGGCGAGCAGGCCAATCGCCGCCAAGGCGATGGCCACTGGCGTCAGGTGCCAGCCGAAGTGGGCGACGAGCGCGCCGGCGAGCAGGACGGCAGCGGCCACCTGCTGTCGGCGGCTACGATAGCCGGGACCGGCATGCTGGTACTTCCAGGCGGCAAATTTTGTCGCGTCCATCGTTCGGTTTCCGCTGTTGGCCGGACGGATGATACTCGCCATCGGCCGCGCCGCCATAGCCGCACCGGATAGGCCGGAAAAAATGGGTTCCGGGACTTGATGACGCAGGGGTGGTCGAGCGCCCATCCAGAACGCCGCCCCGAAACTGCTGAAATGATGCCAGTCAAGGGGGGCCGGGAAGGGGGAACCGAGGCGCGGTGGTAAACGTCATAACATCGCTCAAACCGCAAAATCACCAATCTAACTAGCTGGGATAGTCACCTGGAATCTCTTGTGGGAAGCGGCTTGCGGCCGGTTTTTGGCCATGCGACTATCGTCCCGCGACTGCGTAGAAGTCACCAGTCCCGGCGAGGCAGATTCGACCACATCAATTAACGACTTCACCCCCAGAGGAGCTGGTCATGGACATCTTTGCCGATTGGTGGCGCCGGCTTGGCCTGCAAACGAAATTGCAGTTGCTGATTCAGGGCTTCCTGTTGATTCTGCTGCTGGCCGCCCAGCAATGGATTTTTCACCAGTTCGAACATCAGTTGCTGAATGCCGCCAAGGAACGGGCGATGGCCGTCGCCGACGGCGCCATCAATGGCTTGAATACGCTGATGATCATCAAGGCGGGCGCCGACGAAGTGATCAGCAACCCGAAGAGCCGCGCCCAGTTCATCGAAAAAATGGGGAAGTCGGAGAGCGTCAAGGAAATGCGGGTGGTCCGCGGCCAGGGGATCGACGACGAGTTCGACGGCGGTATGCCGCAGGAACGCCCGGTCGATGACATGGATCGGCGGGTGCTGGCGAGCGGGGTTAGCGAGTCGGCGCTGATCAGCCAGGGCGACGATGCCTGGCTGCGGATGGTGGTGCCCTACGTCGCGCGGAAAAATTTCCGCACCATCAATTGTCTCGAGTGCCACGGTGTCGAGGAGGGGGCGGTGGTCGGTGCGGCCAGCGTCACGATCGATATCAAGGAAGATCGCAACACCATCGAGCGGATCAATGTCGGGATGTGGGCCGGGCAGGCGGTGCTGCAAGTCCTGCTTTTCCTGGTCGTCGGTTTCATCGTCCGCCGCCTGCTGCGCCAGTTGGGCGGCGAACCGGCCTACGTCATCGATATCATCCGGCAAATTGCCCATGGCAACCTGTCCGGCACTATCGTCACCCGCAACAACGACAGCGACAGCCTGTTGCTGACCACCCAACAGATGCAGTCCAGCTTGCGCCGCATGATCGGCGGCATTCTGGCGACCGCCGAACAACTGGCGCAAGCCGCCCGCCAGTTGGCGGGCTCCTCGCAACAGGTGGAGCTGGCTTCCGAGCGGCAAAGCGATTCGTCGGCGGCGGTGGCGTCGTCGGTCGAAGAAATGACGGTCTGTATCGCCCAGATTTCCGAGAATGCCGCCGGCGCCCAGCGCCATGCCTCGGCCACCGGCCAACTGGCAAAGAGCGGCGCCAGCGCGGTGTCCGGGGTGATCGCCGAGATGGACCGGATCGCGGGGGCGGTAAGCAGTTCGTCGCAGTTGATCGCCACTCTCGGCGAGCGGTCGCACGAGATATCCGGTATCGTCAAAGTGATCAAGGAAATTGCCGATCAGACCAACCTCCTGGCCCTCAACGCGGCCATCGAGGCGGCCCGGGCCGGCGAGCAGGGGCGGGGTTTCGCCGTGGTCGCCGACGAGGTCCGCAAACTGGCCGAGCGGACGACCAAGTCGACCCAGGAAATCGCCGCCATGATCGAGGCCATCCAGGGCGGAACCGATGCCGCCGTCGCCGGGATGGCCGAGGGCAGCAGCCTGGTGGTCGAGGGGGTGGAGATGGTCAGCCACACCGGGGCATCGATGGAAAAAATCCAGGAGGGCGTGCACCAGGTCCTGGCCGCGGTCGATGACATCTCGTCGGCCCTCAAGGAGCAAAGTTCGGCCAGTCATCTGATCACCCGCAATGTCGAAGACATCGCCGAAATGACCGGGGAAACCAGCCACATCATCAAGCAGGTTGCCGCCTCGGCCGGCCAACTGGAGCAACTGGCCTCCCACCTGAAAGCGTCGGTCAGCGAATTCAAGCTCTGATCTCCCGGCCGGCGGCGGCCGGCCAGTCCGTTTTCCCTTCGGTCGGAGGGGCTGGCCTGTAACCCCGGACCAGCCTCTGGCCGAACGGCACGTATTCCCGATTTGCCGCATGCTATGCTCCCGTTCTTGAAAGTCTTCGGCGCCGGTCGATGAAATGAAGCTTGGCCGGTTCGGCCGGGTTTCCGAGGGGAATGCATGACTAGCCGGATACGTGAATTGCTCGAACAGGCTTTCGCCGGGGCGGAGCAGCGCCCGGCGCTGGTCGACCAGTACCTGGGCCAGGCCGCTGGCGCGGGGGCGGGTAACGAGGCGCGACTGGCGCCCTTGCTCGAACTGGCTCTCGAGCACTATCAGGCTTGTCGGGCGGCTAGCTTGCGCCAGGCGGCCGAGCGTCTGCAGTCGGAAGCGCAGACGGAAAATCTCCTGCAACTGCTGGGCACCATTCTCGAGTCCTCCGACCAGGGCATCATGGCGCTCGACATGGATGATCGCATCATCCGCTTCAACAGCCAGTTCATCAGCCTGTTCCAGATTCCCGACGAGGTGATGGCCTTCTGGTGCCATGATGAAGTGATGGCCGCGGTGCTCGCCAACTTGGTCGAGCCGGCTGCCTTCCTGGCCAGCCTGGCCGAACTTTGTGCCCAACCCGCCGCGGTCTGGCGCGAAACGCTGGAGTGCCAGGACGGCCGGGTCATCGAATGGCGCTCCCTGCCGCAGCCCGCCGTTTGGGCCGGGGTCAAGCGCGTGGTCAGTTTCCTCGACGTGAGCGAGCGCTTTCGTTCGGAAACCAACCGACGCCTGCTCGAACGCAAGCTGGACGAAGCGCAGGGCCGGCTGCTCCAGGCCGAAAAACTCTCGGCCATTTTTCAGCTCTCAGCCGGATTGGCCCACGAAATCAGCAATCCGGTCGGCTTCATCAACTCCAACCTGGAGATTCTTGGCGGCTACGTCCGGGGCATGCTCGATCTCCTGCAGCGCTATGCCGATGTCGAGCGCAGCCTGCCGGCCGACCTGCCCTGGCGCCGGGAAATTGCCGCGGCCAAGGAGCAGCTCGATTTTGAATTTCTGCAAGCCGATGCCCTCGACTTGCTGAACGAATCTTTGCACGGCACCCGCCGTCTGGCGACCATGGTCGGCAGTCTGCGGGTACTGGCCCATGCCCAGGGAAGCGCCACCAGTCTCGTCGATGTGCACGGCCTGCTCGACAGTGCGCTGGCTGCGGTCAGTCCGGCGGCTGGGGCGGATGTGAAATTCCTGCCGGTTTTCGCCGCCTTGCCGCCGCTCGAATGCCGCCCCTCGGAACTGGTCGAAGTTTTCAAAAGCCTGCTCGCCAACGCCATTGAAGCGCTCGCCGGCAGCGGCTCGGTCGGCATCAGGACCGGGCTCGATGCGGGTCTGGTGTGGGTGGATATCGCCGATACCGGGCGGGGCATTCCGCCCGAGAACCTGGGGCGGATTTTCGAACCCTTTTTTACCACCAAGCCGCCCGGCGCCGGTATGGGGCTCGGCCTCTCGGTCGCCTACGCCATTGTCGCCATGCATGGCGGCAGCATCACGGTGAGCAGTCTGCCGGCCAAGGGCAGCCGTTTTCGCGTTGCGCTGCCGCTGCGCCAGCCGGGCAGTACGATTGACTGAGGCCTTGGGCCGGGCGCCTTGCGCGGTATTCGGGAATGGCGCTTAGGGAGATGGAGGGTTTCAGGTAAAATCCGGTTTTTTCTCGCTGTCCGGCCTGCCCACCATGACCCAGAATACTTCCCTTTCCTACCGCGATGCCGGTGTCGATATCGATGCCGGTGACGCCCTGGTCGAGCGCATCAAGCCGCTCGCCAAAAAGACCCTGCGCGAAGGCGTGCTCGGTGGCATCGGTGGCTTCGGCGCGTTGTTCGAAGTGCCCAAGCGCTACCAGGAGCCGGTCCTGGTGTCCGGTACCGACGGCGTCGGCACCAAGCTGCGCCTGGCCTTCGACCTCAATCGTCACGACACCGTCGGCCAGGACCTGGTCGCCATGAGCGTCAATGACATCCTGGTGCTCGGTGCCGAATCGCTGTTCTTCCTCGACTACTTCGCCTGCGGCAAGCTCGATGTCGATACCGCCGCGGCGGTCGTCGGCGGCATCGCCAAGGGCTGCGAACTGGCCGGCTGCGCGCTGATCGGCGGCGAAACCGCCGAAATGCCGGGCATGTACCCGGCCGGCGAATACGACCTGGCCGGTTTCGCGGTCGGTGTCGTCGAAAAATCCAAGGCCATCGACGGCAAGTCGATCGCTCCGGGCGATGTCGTGCTCGGCCTGGCGTCCTCGGGCGCCCACTCCAACGGCTACTCGCTGGTGCGCAAGATCATCGAACGCTCGCAGCCGGACATGAATGCCAAGTTTGACGGCGAACGTACCCTGGCCGACGTCGTCATGGCGCCGACCCGCATCTACGTCAAGCAGGTGCTAGCCCTGCTCGCCAAGATCAATGTCAAGGGCATGGCCCACATCACCGGCGGCGGCCTGCTCGAAAATGTGCCGCGCGTCCTGCCGGAAAACGTCGTCGCCGAACTCTCCAAGGCCGCCTGGCCGCGTCCCAAGCTATTCGACTGGATGCAGGCCGAAGGCAATGTCGCCGAGAACGAAATGCACCGCGTCTTCAACTGCGGCATCGGCCTGGTCATCGTCGTTGCCGCGGCCGATGCCGACGCTGCCATGGCCGAACTCAAGGCGCAGGGCGAAGCCGTCTATAACATCGGCCACATCAGGGCGCGTCAGGGTGACGAAGCGCAGACCCTGGTGGTCTGACCGGCTGCGGTGGGTCGCCATCATCTGTGGCGGCCTGCTGTTGCTGAACGTGTCGCCGGTTGCGGCGGCAAACGGCAAGGTCTCGGTCAAAAAAACCGAGAGCGCGACGGCGAATCGATCGGCGCTCCGCCATCATCTCGCCAAAGCCGGCAAGAAACCGGCGCGCCCCGTCGTTCGCGGGGTGCGAACCCTCGGCCGCAACAATCTCAAGAATCGGCGCCACGATGCGCTGGCCCCGGAAGTGCTGACCGCCGAACTGAAGGATGACGAAGCGACCGGCCTGCGCGGTGCCGCCAGTTTTTACGCCTACGGCTTCCAGGGGCGGCGGACGGCCACCGGCGAACTGTTCAAGCCCAAGGAATTCACCGCCGCCAGCAACCATTTTCCGCTCGGCACCATGGTCGCCGTGCGCCGCCTGGATAACAGCCTGTGCGCCATCGTCAAGGTCAATGACCGTATGCATGCCAAGCACCGCCGGCGCATCATCGATGTTTCGCGCGGTGTCGCTGAATATCTCGAGATGATCCGCGCCGGCGTCGTCCTGGTCAGCGTGGCGCCGTTGCGTAAAGGCTGGAAAGAGCAGGGGATGGGGGCCTGCCATTCGGCCTTCGAGGCGGAGCCGCCTTGTCCCGACTGTGCGCAGCCGCCGCCCAAGTTCCCCGAATTCGGTGGCGATTTGTTGCGCTAGGGAAAGGCTGAACACCGCTGAGCGGCCGGCTTAAGCACAAGGTCGCCGAGCGCTGTTGCCGCGAGTCGGAGAATGCCAAAACGGCAGAAAGCCGCTCCGGGCCGGGCTGGATTTTTGATCCGAGAAATCGTGGCCGGCAAAGGTGCAATCCGCCAAGTGCATGGCACCAAAGTCTAGAGGGCTTCTGTCGAAAGGCAATTGACAACTGCTTCGTCAGGCGCGGCCTCAAACGGTGAGGGCGTAAATCAGTGATTTAGGCTAGGAATGCGCCGACCCGGCTGGCGATCTTTTCGCTCAGGGCGGGGTCCAGGCAGTCGAAGTTTTCCGCCGCAAACGAATTGGTCAGCCAGGTGATCTGTCGCTTGGCAAGTTGGCGGGTGGCAAAAATGCCGCGCTCGCGCAGTTCCGGCGTGGCAATGATGCCTTCCTGGGCTTCCCAGGTCTGCCGATAGCCGACGCAGCGCATCGACGGCAGGTTGAGGTGGAGCTGGTAGTTTTGCCGCAAGCGGCGGACTTCCTCATCCAGACCGCCTTGCAACATGGCCGTGAAGCGCTCGGCGATGCGTTCGTGCAGTGCGCTGCGCAGTGACGGCAGCAGGCCGATCGAGAGGAAATCGTAGGGCGGTTTCTGGGGCTCGCTTTCGGCCAGCAATTCGGACATCGGCCGGCCGCTCAACTGACAGATTTCGAGTGCCCGTTGCAGGCGCTGGCTGTCGGTCGGATGCAGGCGAGCGGCGGTGGCCGGATCGAGCAAGGCGAGTTTGGCATGCATTGCCGGCCAGCCGGCGATCGCGGCCTCGGCGTCGAGGGCGGCGCGCAGCCCGGCATCGGCCGGCGGCAACTCGGCCAGTCCCTGGAGCAGGCTGCGGAAGTAGAGCATGGTGCCACCGACCAGCAGCGGTACCTTGCCGGCCGCCGTGATGGCTTCCATCGCAGCCAGCGCGTCGTTGCGGAAACGGGCGGTGGAGTAGCTTTCTTCCGGCGAAATGAGGTCGATCAGGCGGTGCGGGTAGCGGGCCAGGGTCGCCCGGTCCGGCTTGGCGGTGCCGATATCCATGTCGCGAAAGACCTGGGCCGAATCGACGCTGATCAGTTCGACCGGGAAACGGTCGGCCAGCGCCATGGCGACGGCGGTCTTGCCGGAGGCGGTGGGACCCATGATCAGGATGGCGGGGGGCAGGCGGGGCGGCTTCATGGCGGCGAATGCTACCACGGCCCCCGCCCTCCGGCCGGCCGACGATCTCGGCCGGCGCGGTCAGGACTTGCGGATATCGGCCTGATTGAGTTGTCCGACGATATGTTGGAGTTGGCGGCGGTGGGCCGTGGCGTGCATGGCGCTCAAGGCGTGCCAGCCGCGCAGGTCGAGCCGGCCGAACCAGGGGTGGGCATGGCGGCCGGCGCTGCGTAGATTGCCCAGGCTATCGATCAAGGCGGTGTATTCGTCGACGGCGTGGCGTAACAAGAGCTGTTGTTCCGGGCCGGCGGCCGGCTCCGGTTTGACGTCGGCGATCCGCACTTCCCGGGCGAAGGCCTGGTCGTCGGCAAGCGCTTCGCTCAACTGGCGGATGCCGCCGATGACGATGAACAGATGCTGCAGGACCATGTTCGCCGACCAGTTCCGGCTGTCGTCTTCGAGCCCGGTCAGGCGGGGCGTCAATACCCGGCGGCTGCTCAGCGGCCTCGGCAGGCTGGCGGCGAGGCTGATGCTGCGTGCCGTTTCGTGCTGCAGCCAGCGGCTCAGGCGATCTTTGGAGAGCAAGGCACGCATGCCTTGCAGCAGGGAACTGGCGAGCAGTCGTTCCGGGCCGGGAAGACCGCTGCCGGGCGGCGCCAGATAGATGTCGTTGCTCATGGGGACGGCCTTTGTTAAACAAGTGACAAATATTATAAAGGCATAAGTCGCCGCGGCCCGCTATTCCGGTCTTGAGCTTTCGCGGCAATGGCCCCATATTGCTGTGGTATGCCCAAATACTGGAGATTTCCGTCATGAAGCTTCGTCTGCTCGTCCTCCTCGCCTTTCTCGTTACGCTGCTTTCCGGCTGCGGTTACAACCAGATTCAGAGCAATGACGAGGCGGTCACCGCCGCCTGGTCCGAGGTTTTGAACCAGTACCAGCGGCGGGCCGATCTGGTGCCCAATCTGGTCGCCGTCGTCCAGGGCTATGCTGCCCACGAGAAGGATGTCCTGACCGAAGTCACGGCGGCGCGGGCCAGTGTCGGCAGCATCAAGGCGACGCCGGAACTGGTCAATGACGAAGTCGCTTTTGCCAAGTTCCAGAAAGCCCAAGGTGATCTGTCGAGCGCACTCGGTCGTCTGCTGGTGGTTTCCGAGAATTATCCGCAGTTGAAGGCCGATGCCAATTTCCGCGATCTGCAGGCCCAGATCGAAGGTACCGAGAACCGGATCGCCGTCTCCCGCAACCGTTACATCAAGACGGTGCAGGACTACAACGTCTCGGTGCGGACCTTCCCCAACAACCTGACCGCCATGGCCATGGGCTGGAAGACCAAGGCCAATTTCACGGTCGATGATGAAAAGGCGATCAGCGTGGCCCCGAAGATCGATTTCGCCGCGCCCAAGCCGGCCCCGGCCGCGCCGGCCAAGTAAGTCGCGATGCGCCGTCTGCGCCTCGGCCTCGTTGCCTTGCTCTGCGGCCTGTTGCCGCTGCTGGCCTGGGCGGCGCCGGTGCTCGAGACGGCCGGGCCGGTCGCCCTGCCGAGCCTGACGGCCCGCCTCACCGACCTGACCGGGACCTTGCCGGCGGCGCAGAAAGTCGCTCTCGAACAACAGTTGGCCGAATTCGAGGGGCGCAAGGGGGCACAGCTAGTGGTCCTGATCTTGCCGAGCACCGGCCCGGAAAGCATCGAGCAGTTCGGCACCCGCCTGCTCGAGGCCTGGAAGATCGGCCGCCGGGGAGTGGATGACGGCGCCCTGCTGATCGTCGCCAAGGATGATCGCAAGCTGCGCATCGAAGTCGGCTACGGTCTGGAAGGGGCGCTCAACGACGCCACGGCCAAGCGCATCATTGCCGAAGTGATCGTCCCGCGGTTCACCGCGGGGGATTTCGCCGGCGGCATCCAGGCCGGGGTCGATGCCCTGATCAAGGTGATCGATGGCGAAGCCTTGCCAGCGGTGAGCCCGGGGCGCCCGCTTGATGGCGGTGGCAAAACGAGTTTGAGCGACCTCCCGGAAGGCCTGTTCATCGGCATCCTGATTGCCCTGGTCATCGGTGGCCGCATTCTCCGTCAGCTCCTCGGCAACCTCCTCGGCTGTGGCGTGGCCGGCGGCCTGACGGCGCTCCTCGGCTGGCTGCTGGTCGGCGGCCTGCTTGGTATTGTCGGCGGGGCCCTGGCCGGCATCTTTCTTTCGCTGTTCGGTCTCGATCTCCTGCTCAGCGGCCTACTGCGCGGCGGTCGTGGCGGCGGCGGTTTCGGCGGCGGGGGCGGCCTGGGTGGGGGCGGTGGCGCCTCGGGGAGCTGGTAGATGACGATCCGACGTCTGTTCAAACATTTGCTGACGCCGCCCTGGCTGGCGGCCCGCCGTTTCGGTCCGCGCCTGCTGGCGGAGATCGGCGCCGCCGTCGAAGTGGCCGAAGTCGGGCAGCGCGGCGAACTTCGTTTCGTCGTCGAGGGCCCGCTGCCGTTCGCCGATCTCTGCCGGTCGTGCAGCGCCCGCCAGCGTGCCGCCGAACTGTTCGGCCGGCTCGGCGTCTGGGATACCGAAGAGAATTGCGGCGTGCTGATCTATGTCCAACTGGTCGATCGCCAGGTCGAAATCCTGGCCGACCGCGGCATCGCCGCGAAAGTGCCGCAAGCCGAGTGGGATGCCATCTGCCGGCGCATGGAAGCGGCGTTCACGGCGGGCGACTACCGGGCCGGCGCGCTGGCCGCCATCCAGCGGGCCGGCGCCTTGCTGGGCGAGCACTTTCCGGCCGGCGCCAACAATCCCAACGAACTGCCCGATCGGCCGCTCGTGCTCTGACGGGTCGTCGGTGGCAATCGCCGGCGGCAGGAAGGCTGCGGCCGCGATGCACTTCGGGTAAGCTGGACGCCCCACCCACGGCGAACCGCCCATTTCCTCCCGATGACCACCACTCCCGCCAGCATTCAGCCTTACTGGAGCCGCTTCGGCAGCTTCTTCGTTTATCCGCTGGCCCTCGAGCCGTTGCTCTACTGCCTGGCTTTCGGCGTGCTCGCCGGCCTGGCCAGCCTGCTTTTCGTGCCGGTCAACCTGATCCTCGAACTGGTCCTGCTGGTCGCCACGCTGCGTTACGGTTACCGGGTGCTGGAGCGCACGGCGCGCGGTTACCTGGACGACGGGGAAGTCTTCGTCGACCCGGTGCACGGCGGTAAATACCTGCCCTACAAGCAATTCGTCGTCATCGCCATCGGCCTGACCCTGAGCGCCTACGCGGCGACGCTCGGCGGCCGGCATCTGGGCATGGTGCTGCTCGTCCTCTTCGCCCTGGCGCTGCCGGCCAATACCATGTTGCTGGCCCTGACCGACGATCTCGGCGAATCGATCTCGCCGCCCCGGCTGTGGGCGCTGATGCACGGCATCGGGCTGCCCTATCTCGGGCTCTGCGGCTGCCTGCTGCTGCTTTCGTCGAGCAGCGGCGCGCTGCTCAATTTCCTGATGCCGATCATTCCGCAGGCGCTGGTCAGCGTGGTCGGCGGTTTCGTCGGCGCCTATTTCATCGTCGTCATGTTCCGGCTGATGGGCTACGCCCTCTATCAATACCACGATGTGCTCGGACTAGCGGTCGATGTCGGCTTCGAGCGGCAGACGCCGGCCGGTCGGCCCGAGGATCCGGCGAAGCGGCGGGCGGCGCAGTCGGCCAGCCTGCTCAAGGAAGGGCGTTACGACGAGGCGATCGCCCTGGCCCGCAGCGAACTCGCCGAAACGCCGGGCGATGCCGCGGCCAATCTGCGTTTGCACCGGCTGTTGCTGGCCGTCCCCGGCCAGGCGCAGGCGATGCTCGAGCATGCCGGGAAATGGTTGCCGAGCCTGGTGCAGGAAGGCCAGTCGCGGCAGGCGATCGATCTTCTCGAAGCCATCTGGCAACAGCAGCCGGATTACCAGCCGCCCTTGGCGAACTCCGTCCGGCCGCTCGCCGAGGCTTGTCTGGCGGCCCACCGCTACGCCAGTGCGGGGCGTCTGTTGAAGGGCTTCGACCGGCGTTTTCCGGGGCATGCCGAGACGGCCGCCATCTATCTGCTCGGTGCCCGCCTGCTCATCGAAGACCAGCGTGACGAAGCCCAGGCGCGGCGGGTGCTGGCTGCCGTGCGTCAGCATTTTCCGGCGACGCCGGCGGCGGCGGAGGCTGTCCGCCTGGGCCAACTGCTCGACCGCCTGAGCGCGGTCGCCAGGCCGGAGCGCCGGGTTTAGGGGACAGTTGGTCGGGCGGCCAGCCGGAGGAGCGGCGCGGCGCGCTCGGTCTGGCCGGCCGCGCTGTAGACCTGGGCCAGGCGATGGGCCTGGCGCCGCGTTGCCGCAGCGGTTTCCGGGTGGGCAAAGAGGTGGAGCAACAGGCGCTCGGCGGCGTCCAGTTGCTGGCCGTCGATCAGGCGGCCAAGCAGGCTTTCCCATTGAGCCGGGGTCAGTCGGGGGGTGCTGCCGGGGCCGCCGTTGAGTGCTTCGGCGAGGAGGTCGGGGGCGATCGATTGCGGGTCGCGGGCCGCCGCTTTCAGCAACAGCCGGTTGGCCTCGGCTTGCAGCTCGGGTTGCCGGGCGAGTCGGGCGATGCGCAGATATTCCGCGGCCAGGGCGGGAGCGGTCGGCCGATGTTCGGCGAACAGCTTGCGATATTGCAGGGCGGCCGGGCCGAACTGCATCTCGGCGACGTATTTCTCGGCCTGCCGGCGGATCGCTTCGATGGCTTGCTCGGTATCCTGGCGGTGCACCAGGGCGGCGCTGCGGCCCCGGTGGTGCCAGCGATAAGCGCCGATCAGCAGCGCGCCGCTGAGGAAGCCGGCAAAGTGGGCCAGATAATTGACGTGGCCGCCACGATCGAGGACGAATTTTTGCAGCAGTTCATTGGCCAGCCAGATCGGCAAAATGATCAGCGCCGGCCAGCGGACGGTGCCGAAAAAGAACAACAGCCAATAGAAGAAATTGATCCGGCGCCGTCCGAACAGTACGAGATAGGCCGCCATGACGGCCGAGATGGCGCCCGAGGCGCCGAGTGACAGGCGGTAGCCGGTGGCCGGCAGGAGGACGTCGGGCAGCGCCGAACCGAGGCCGCCGAGCAGATAGAGGGCGAGAAAGCCGAGCGGACCAAGGGCGGCTTCGACGGTGTAACCGACGATGAAGAGCACGGCCAGGTTGCCGCTCAGGTGCATGATGTCGCCGTGCAGGAACTGGTGCGTGAACAAGGTGACGAGGCGCGGTTCCTGGCCGTTCAGCGCATAGTTTTCGGTGACCACGCGCTGGCGAAGTTTCTCGAAATGACTGCGGTTGTTGCGCCAGAGCGGGTAATCGGCACGTTCCGGGGTAATCACCCGGTTGCCGCGCAGGCGACGCATGAAATCGCTGTCGTTCTCCATCTCCTGGTAGGCCGGGATGGGTGAGGCGGCGGCCAGACGGCGCAGTTTCGTCGCCGTCTCGGTTTTTTGTTGGCGCTCGAGCTCGGCCAGATAGGCGGTCATTTCCAGTTGGGCCGTTCCCGATTGCTGATAGAAGCGCCAGGCCTGCGCATAACGCTGGTCGTCGCTGCCCTGCATGAAAAAGGCGAGCAGGCAGAGCAGCATGATGAGCAGGGTGGCCAGCGGTGGGCGGCTCCAGTCGGGACGGGCCGGAAGGGGAAGGATCAGCATGGGGGGCGGCGAGGCGGCAAAAGTGCGCTTGATTATACGTCGGTCATGCCGGCGAATTGGTCAAGCGGCAGGTTTGCGGGCAGAATGCCCGATATCTTCGATATCCCAAAAGAATCATGACGCAACAATTCAGGGTGGTGATTTCCGGGCGGACCCTGTCCGGCGCTCCGCTCGCCGCAATCCAGGCCGAGGTCGGGCGGGTCTTCCGGCTGCAGGGCGAGCAACTCGAACGGATGCTTTGCGGCAAGCCGGTGGTCGTTTCCCGCCAGGCCTCGGCTGCCGCGGCCGAAAAACTGCGGGCCCGCTTGCAGGAGCTCGACCTCGAAGCGCGTTGCGAGCCCTTGGCAGAAATTGTCGTGCCGCCCGCCGTCGTCGTGCCGCCGCCGACCGCGGCAGGCGGCAGCGACGAATTGTTTGCCCTGGCCGCGCCGGTCGTCGTTTCCAGCCCCGCCACCCCTGCCCCGGGCGCTGCCGACAGCGGGTTGAGCTTGCTGCCGAGCGCGCCGGCGGCCGAGATGATTTGCCCGAAATGCGGCGAGGCGCAGCCGAAACGGACCCTTTGCCGGCAGTGCGGACTGGATATGCCGCGCTTCCTGGAAGCCCAGGCCGCTGCTGAAAACGAGGCCCGCGCGGCGCGGGCCAGTCCGCCGGCGAATCGGTCGCCGGCGCCGGCCGGGCGTTCGCGCCCGACCGCTGAGTCGGGCGCGGGGATCCTCGGGCTGGGCTTTTCCGGGCGCCTGGGGGGACTCGATTATTTTGCCGCTTCGCTGCTCGGTAGCGTACTCTGGCTGCTCCTGGTGTGGCTGGCGGCGGTTTCGGGAAAAATGGCTTTCGCCGGTTTCGGGTTGTTTCTTTCGGCGGTCTACGCCATCCGCTGTATTGCCTTGCGCCTGCACGATACCGGGCGCACCGGTTGGCTCGCCTTGGTCGCCCTGGTGCCGGTGCTGGGCGCGCTGATGGCCTTCGTCCTGCTGTTCATTCACGGCGAGGACGAGGCTAACGAATATGGGCCGCCGCCGGCCGAGGGCGGTGGTCGCCGGGCCTTGCTCGCCCTCCTCGCGGTGCTGGTGGTGGGCGGGCTGAGTTTCCGCAGCTTCAGCCAGAACCCGGAAAAGGCGGCGCGTTTCGTCGCGGCCATGAGCGCCGGGCAGGGCCCGGCGGCGGTGGCTGACGATGCCGAGACGGAGAATGTCGACGCGCCGGGGAGCGGGCGCTATGCCAGCACCAACCGGATCGATATCTACCTGATGGCCGGTTGCACCGAGTGCGACAACATGCGTAGCTGGCTCAACGCCAACGGTTTGCATTACACCGTCTATGCCGTTGACCGCGACCAGAGTGCGGCCGAACGCCTGCACTCGATCATCGCCGGCAGCGGCGCGGGCGACGCCCGGGTCCAGTTGCCGGTGCTCGAGATCAACGGCCAGGTGTTGCCGGGCAATCCCGATCTCGGGGCGGTGCATCGCGCCCTGCGCCAGGCGGCGCCCTAGTTTTTGGGCCGCTGGCTCAGCGCCCCAGCCCGAACCACAGGCTGCCGACGAGGCCGCCCGCGAGAATGACGATGGCCATTACTTGCCGCCGCAACTGGCGGCGCACCGCCTCGGCTTGCGCCACCAGCCGGGCGTTCTGATCGGCCAGCGTCTTGAGCAGTTCGGAGGTGGCCAGCAACTGGCCCTGCAGGTCTTCGATGGTGTTTTCGACGGCGGCCAGCCGGCCATCCAGGCTGGCGATGCTGGGCGCTTCCAGCGTGCCGTCGGCGGTTTCGCCGGGGGCGGTCCGGGCAGCCCGGCGGGCGACCGATTTCCACAGCTTTTTCGCGCCATCGGCCACCTTGGGGGCGTTGCTGAGGACCTCGGACCAGGGCACGCTTTGCAATACGCTGAGCCAGGGTATGGGCATGGTTAAGGCCTTTCTCGACGGGTTACGGGGTGGCGACGAATCTCCGGTTGCCCGGTGCCGGGGGAATACTCTACTCCCGCCCGGGGCATTTGCGCCGTTCGCTTACGACTCGATCTCCGCGCTGGCGCCGGGCGTCGCCGAGTGCGTCGTCGTGCGCAGCCACTTGAGCAATGTGGCGAACAGTAGCTCGGGATCGACCGGCTTGCCGATATGGTCGTTCATGCCGGCCGCCAGACAGGTCTTGCGGTCGTCGTCGAAGGCATTGGCGGTCATCGCCAGAATCGGCGTGGCGGCGTAGCCGGGCAAGGCCCGGATCTGCCGCGTCGCATCGATGCCGTTGAGGTTGGGCATTTGCATGTCCATCAGGATCAGGTCGTAGGTGTTGCGCTTGGCCATGTCGACGGCGCACCGCCCGTCGTCGGCCACTTCGATGTGCAGGCCGATATCCTCGAGCAGGCCGCGCGAGACTTCCTGGTTGATCGGTTCGTCCTCGGCCAGCAGAATACGGGCCCCGGCGAAATCGCGGCGGATCTGTTCCTCGGCCGGGCGGGCCGCCTTGCCCGCGCTGTCGGCCGGGCTAGGCGTGGCCTTGGCCAGGCGGACGGTGAACCAGAAGGTGCTGCCGACGCCCGGCTTGCTGTCCACGCCGATCTCGCCGCCCATCAGGCGGACCAGACGCTTGCTGATCGCCAGGCCGAGGCCGGTGCCGCCGTACTTGCGGGTCATCGAACTGTCGGCTTGTTCGAACGCCGTAAACAGGCGCTTCTGGTCGGCCGGCGAGATACCGATCCCGGTGTCGCGAACTTCGCAGCGCAACAGGATGCTGCGCTCGTCCTCTTCGGCCAGTTGGGCGAGCAGGGTGATCGAACCGTGCTCGGTGAATTTGACCGAATTCCCCGCCAGATTGACCAGGATCTGGTTGAGGCGGACCGGGTCGCCGCGCAGGGTGATGCCGGTGATGCCCGGGGCGAGATCGATGACGAGGGTGAGGTGCTTCTCGGCGGCCTTGTAGCCGATCAGGCTATTGAGGTTTTCAAAGACTTCGCCGAGCCGGAAATCGAGTTGTTCGAGGGTCAGTCGTTCGGCTTCGATCTTGGAAATGTCGAGGATGTCATTGATGATGCCGAGCAGGTGTTTCGAGGCCAGCGTCACCTTGCTCAGCTGGTCGCGCAATTTCGGTTCCGTGGCATGGCGCTTCGCCAGGTCGGTCATCCCCATGATGGCGTTCATCGGCGTCCGCAGTTCGTGGCTCATGCTCGACAGGAAGTCGCTCTTCGCCCGATTGGCGGCTTCGGCGAATTCCTTGGCGGTTTCCAGTTGCTGGGTGCGTTCGGCGACCAGTTTCTCGAGCTCGTCGGCCCGCCGGCTCTCCGCTTCGCTGAGGGCGAGCAGCCGTTGGCGCAGGGTGTTGATGGCCGTCGTCAGTACCGTCAGTTCGTCCGCCGCCGCCGGTTCCCGGCGCTCCAGGGTGAGGGGCTCGGCGTCTTGCGGGGCGGTCTGGTCCAGGGCGTAGCGGGCGATCTGCTCAATATGGCGGCCGATCAGCCGGTAGAAGATAAAGAGCATGAAGATGGCAACCAGGGTGATGGTGATGCCGTTGCTGACGAGAAAGAGGAAGAGGCGGTCGAAGGTGCGGCGATAGACGTTTTCATAGGAGGCGGTGACGACCAGTTCGCCGATCGACTGCATCTGGCCGCGATGCATGCGCAGCAGCGGGAAGCTGCGGCTGATGCCGGCCCCTTGCAGAGCGACGCCCTGGCTATGCAGGGTCTTGCCGTCGACCCGGATTTCCGCCCCGACTACGTCGGGCAGGCGAGTGATGCCGAGGAGCTGGGTTTCCAGACGTTCGACATCCATCACCCAGAGATTTTCAACCGTGCTCTCGACATAGGCCGCCTCGATCTGTTGCAGGCGCTCGTCGATTTGCCGAATTTCGTGCCGATAAGTGGTCCACAACTCGGTCGCCGTAATGCCGAGGGCGACCAGCGAGCTGAAAATTATGACGTAGGCGGCAAGGTGCAGAGCCAGTCTGCCCGGTCGCAGTTGGGAGAAACGTAGCATCGCCGGTTAGTTGGCGTAAGGTTGCAGAGTTCGGTCGAAAATGCGTTGATAGCTGCCGTCGCGTTTCATTTTGGCCAGCGCCTCGGCAAGTCGGGGGACGAGAGCGGCATGTTTCCGGTGCAAATAGATGTACATGTTGGTCCTGACCAGCGGCGGTTCCATGACCTGCACCTTGATCCCCAGGGCGCGCGATTTGGCCAGGCCCTGCCAGCGCTCATAGAGGGCGACGTCGGCGCGTTGCGTGGTCAATAGCCGGAACAGTTGATCGGCGTCGCGGACCAGGGTGATTTCCTTGCCCTCGGGGACGTTTTGTTCGAACACCTTCCAGCCGATGATGTAGGTCACGATGTAGGGCGACAGGGTGTTCCAGTGGTCGGTGACGAAGCGTCGGCCGGTGGTGTAGGCGACAAAGTCATTGACGGCGACCGGCTCGGGGACGCGAATCAGGTTCGGATACTGTTTTTCCAGCCCGGCGACGCGCATGGCCAGACCGTCGTCTACGCCCTCGTTGGCATTGAGCATGCTGCGCTCGGTCGCGGTCGGATAGACGATGACTTCGCCCTGGCGACCGATTTCCCGAAACAGGGCGGCGACCAATTGGTCGAGAAAGCCATTTTTGTCGGGTGTCGTGTAAGGCTCAAGGACGCCGGTCGACAGGACGATCTTCTCCTCGGCCTGGCCCATCGTCGCCAGACCCAGGGCGAGGACGCAGAAGAGCAGCCGGGGCAGGAGGCCGCAGCGAAATAGCGGGGGGGCGGAATGCCTGTTCAGTTTCCACATGGCGTCACCATGACATGTTGTTAATTTGCGTGCAATGTCTTGAGTCTAGTCTTCGCCGGAGGTGCCGTCCATAGCGCGGAATCGATCTGTGGCGCGGGAATGGCGCTGTTGGGTGGGGGGCGCGGAGGGGCTTGATGTGAATCAAATGATACGAAGTGCTACCTATTTTTGGGTAGTGCTGTAGCTATTACGAAGGTGATAGCATCGGCGCAGCCTTCTGTCTTGAGTTTTAGCGTGCCTTGTTGCACATCCGATTGATTACGGCAGCAATTTTTCCGCAAAGTACAACTTGAAGATCAATCACCCCGTTACCCCTGTCGAAGTCCCTTTTCCGAAAGGGCGCTACATCGTTTCGCGTACCGACCTGAAGGGAATGATCACCTACGCCAACGATACTTTTGTCGATATCAGCGGTTTTTCCCGGGAAGAGTTGATCGGTAAGAACCATAATATGGTCCGCCACCCCGACATGCTGCCCGGGGCTTTCGCCTGGCTGTGGGCAACCGTCAAGGAAGGCCGCCCCTGGCGGGGGCTGGTCAAGAACCGCTGCAAGAATGGCAGTTTCTACTGGGTCGATGCGCTGGTCGTGCCGATTCTGAAAAACAACCAGACCATCGGTTACATGTCGGTGCGGACCGAGCCGACCCGGCAGCAGATTGCCGCCGCCGAAGCCCTCTATCGCGACCTGCAGAGCGGCCAGGCAAAAATACCCCGGCCTTCGGTCTGGATGCGCCTTTCCCTGAAGAGCAAGCTGACCGGTTTCGTACTCTGGATGCTGGCTGTCCAGATCGCCGGTTTCGTCATGCACAGCTTCGGCCCGGCACTCGCTATTTCCCCCGGCGTGCAGGCCGGCCTCCTCCAGTTCCTGGGGATTTCCGGGATCGCTGCCGGGGTCTGGCTGCTGCTCATCCAGAATCAGGTGATGCTCATCGTCAATCGCATCATCGGCCGGCTGAACAATATCGCCCAGGGCGATCTGACTGACCCCATTCCCTTGCACCGGGTCGACGAACTGGGGCGTCTCAACGATGCCCTGGTCACCATGCAGACCCATCTCAAGGCGATGATGGCCGAGATTTCCGAGGCGGCCACCGAGGTCGGCGAAAATGCCGACGTGTTGAGCAGCGAGATGGATGAGACGCGCCAGGTTACCGATATCCAGTCGAGCGCCGTCAGTCGGATTGCCGCTGCGGTCGAGGAACTGGTCACCTCGGTCGATGAGATCGCCGGTAGTGCCCAGGCGGCGGCCCAGGCCGTCGTCGAGTCGCGCGGCCTGCTCGATGCGGCTTCGCTGCGCATGGGGGAAAGCCAGGGGGCGTCGCAAAACGTGGTCAGTACCGTCAATAGTGCGGGGCAGACGATGTCCGAGCTATTCACCTCGATCAGCGCCATCGATCGGGTCAGCCAGGTGATTCGCGGCATTTCCGAGCAGACCAACCTTCTCGCCCTCAATGCGGCGATCGAAGCGGCGCGGGCCGGCGAATCGGGGCGCGGCTTTGCCGTGGTGGCGGACGAAGTCAGGAAACTGGCCGAAAACGCCAGCAAGCAGACCGCCGAAATCACCTCCAGCATCCAGGAAATCCAGCGTATTACGCAAATTGCCGTGAGCACCATGCAGACCGCCGCCGGTCATGTCGCCGGGGCCGATTCGGCGGTCGGGGCGGCGCGCCAGGGGCTCGATGCGGTGGCCGAACACGGCGAGCAGGTGGCCTCGATCTCGCGCCAGATCGCCGATGGCACCCGCCAGCAATCGGCGGCCGGCAATGAAATCGCCAGTCAGGTCGAAGGCATCGTCGGCGGCATCGACCAGACCTCGTCGTCGATTGCCGAGGTGACGGTGAAAACCGTCCAGATGAAGGAAACGGCAGCCCGCCTGCGCGAGCTGATCGCCTATTTCCGCTTTATTCGCTGAACCGACCGGCTCGTGAAATGGCCGCCCTTGGTCGGCGGCCATTTCTCCTCCGGGGCGGCAGTCTTTCCGGATTTAAGCCCGGCCCGCCGGGCGCCTCAGAATTTGCCCAGCTTGCGGTACAGCGTGTTGCGGCTGATCCCCAACTGGCGGGCGGCGGCCGAGATGTTGCCGCCGGCCGCTTCCAGCGTGCGCAGTGCCGCCTGGCGACCGATTTCCTCCAGGCTGCCGGTGCCTTCCGGTGCCGCCGCGGCCCACGGATCGTAGACCGGTGCGGCGCTCGCCGGGGCGATCAGCGGCGCTTCGAACAGTTCTTCCGGCAGGTGGGTTTCGGTGATCAGCGTTTCGCCTTCGTCGAGCAGGGCGATGGCGACCCGGATGACGTTGAACAACTGGCGGATGTTGCCCGGCCAGCCGTAGCGTTCCATGGCCTGCAGGGCACTTTCCGAGAAACCTACCGGGACTTGCGAGCCGGCTTCGGCGCTGGCCAGCTTGGCCACCATCTGGCGGATGTCGGTGCGCTCGCGCAGGGCGGGCAGGGTGACGCTGAGGCCGTTCAGGCGGTAATAGAGATCCTCGCGGAAGGTGCCGCGTGCCACTTCCTCGCGCAGTTTGCGGTGGGTGGCGCAGACCAGCGAGATATCGACCTGGATGGCGCGCGTGCTGCCCAGCGGGGTTACGCAGCGTTCCTGCAGGACACGCAGCAGGCGGGCCTGCAGATTGAGTGGCATGTCGCCGATTTCGTCGAGGAACAGCGTACCGCCGTGCGCCTGCTGGATCTTGCCGGGGGCGCCTTCCTTGCGGGCACCGGTAAAGGCGCCGCCCTGGTAGCCGAAGAGTTCGGATTCGATCAGGTTTTCGGGGATCGAGGCGCAGTTCAGCGCGACGAAGGGTCCGGACTGGCGGGGCCCGCTGTTGTGAAAGCCCTTGGCGAACATTTCCTTGCCGGCGCCGGATTCGCCCTGGATCATGATCGGGATGTCGCGGCCGAGAATGCGCCGGGCCCGGTCGATCGCCGCCTGCAGCCGGGGGTCGCCGGTATTCAGGGTGTCCAGGGTGATGAGCGGGGCGCTCGGCGCCTGCGTTTCCGGCCGCCGCGGGCTGCGCAGGGCGGGCGCTTCATCATAGACGCGGCCGGCCACCGGGTTCGGCGGCAGCAGGCCGCGCAACTGGAGCTGGAGCGCCTTGCCGCTTACGGAAATCTCGCAACTGGCCTGCGGGTTGTGGCGCAGGCGGTCGATCAGTGCCGCCAGGTTGCTTTCGAAGACCATGGAAAAATCGCGGCGCACCGCATCGACCTGACGGATGCCGAGAATTTCCAGGCCGCCGCGATTGACCGCCAGCACCTGACCATCCGGTGAAACGGCGGCCATCCCTTCCTTCGGGCTGCCGAGATAATCGGCGCGCGGGTGGAAGCAGACCAGGATGTCGCGGGCGTGCATCGCCTCGAACAGCCGCTTTTCGACAATCGCCGAGGAGAGGCGGACGAGGCCCAGGGTGTGGCGCTGCTGGCTGCGGTAATCGCCGGAAACGTCGATGACGCCGATCAGCCGGCCATCCGGCCCGAAGATCGGGCTGGCGCAGCAGGTCAGGAAACCGTTGTGTTCGAGAAAGTGCTCGCCGCCCAGAACCTCGGTCGGCAATTCCTCGGCCAGTGCGGTGCCGATGGCATTGGTGCCGCGCTGGTTTTCATCCCAGGAGGCGCCGGTCATCAGCGCAATGCGGTCGGCCCGGCCGACGAAGTCGGGGTCGCCGACGGTTTCCAGCAACAGGCCGTTGGCGTCGGAGAGCACGACCATGCTGCCCGATTCGCGGATCTGTTCGTAGACGTGTTCCATGATCGGGCGACCATGGCTGAGCAGGTAACGGTTGCGTTCCTGCTCGGTTTTCAGGGCGACGCGATCGAGAAACTCGATCCCCGAAAGGTGGCTGGTTTCGGTCAGCCCAAAGCGTCGGCAGCGCTCCCAGGAACGCAGAATGAGCGGATCGACCAGCGCTTCCGGCAATTCGCCGCGATCAAAAAACAACTGCCGCGCCTGTTGCAGTTGCTGGCCGTGAACTTCGGCCGCAAGTAAATGTCGTCCCATCTCTCCTCCGGGCGTTCCTGCATTTGTATTAGTTATTATCTTTTTGTTGCTTCATAAAGTAGCACTTGCCCATTTTATTAGCAATGCGCCGTGCACTACAGCCTGTCTCTAGCAGATAGTGTGCCATTGGTCGCGGTGGGCGCCGGCTTCTGGCGAAAAGACGGCGACAACCGGTTGGGCCCAATTTCAGGGCCAGCGGCCGGAAACGACGGGGGCCTGGCACAGGGCTTGCAGAAGTGAGGGGACAAAAGCCGTATCCCGTACTCACCAAAGGAGCCATTGTGAAACATCCCCTTCGATACCTCGGCGCGGTTGCCGCCGCTCTTTTTCTCGGCACGACCACGCCGCAGGTCTTTGCCCACGGCGACGTGGTGCCCCAAGCCGTCGATACGAGCGGCCTCAAGAATGTCGGTAGCGAATGGCTGAAGAGCAACCCCTATCGCAAGAACGAAACGGCCATCCGCATCGGTGCTTCGGCCTTCAACCAGAACTGTGCGCGCTGCCACGGCCTCGGTGCGATCTCCGGCGGCATTGCGCCCGATCTGCGCTACTTGCCGGTGGACGACGAGGGCGACGAAATTTTCATGAATCGTATCCGCCATGGTTCGGTGCGCGATGGTCGGGTCTATATGCCACCCTTCGAGGGCCTGTTTAGCCAGGAAGCCATGTGGACCATCCGCGCCTGGTTGGAAACCGTCCATGAAGAATAATCGCCGCCTCTGGCTGCAGGCCCTGGCCGCCGCCCCTCTCTGTGCCGTCCTGCCGGCCCGGGCCGACGAACTGGCCGCCATCCGCCAGCGCGGTCGGCTGCGCATTGCCGTCTACAACGATTTTCCGCCTTATGCGACGAGCGGCGGCCAGGGGATCGATGCCGAACTCGGCCGCGCCCTCGCCGAAAAGCTCGGTCTGGCCCCGGAAATCGTTGCTTTCAACGCCGATGAGGACATGAACGACGACCTCCGCAACATGGTCTGGAAAGGCCATTATCTGGGTACCCAGCCGGCTGACGTGATGTTGCACGTGCCGCTAGATGAAAACCTGGCGCGCAGCAACGACAAGGTCCGCATCTTCGGCGCCTATCACCGCGAATCCCTGGCCCTCGCCCGCAATCCGCAGCGCGTGCCGCAACTGGCCGGTTCGGCGGCGGTGGCGCTGGAAATCTTTACCCGGGAAAAAATCGGCGTCGAAACGGCGACCCTGGCCGATTCCTTTCTGCTCGGCGTGCTCAACGGCCGGTTGCGGGAAAATGTCGTGCATTTCCGCACTGTCGCCGAGGCCGCGCAGGGCCTGGCCGAGGGCCGGGTCAGCGCGGTGCTCGGAACGCGTGCCGAGTTGGAAGCGGCGCTCCACGGGCAGAGCCGCTTTGCCATCGAGGCGCCGAAAATTGCCGAACTGAAAATCGATAGCTGGCCCCTCGGCATGGCGGTCAAGGCCGAGAACGACGGCCTTGCCGAGGCGATCGGCGGAGCGCTCGCCGACTTGAAGCGCGACGGTACGCTGGCGGCGATTTTCAAGCGCCACGGCATTTCCTACCTGCCCGGCTGAGGAGCCCAGCATGCGCCCGCTTTCTCCCATCCTCCTCCTCGCCCTGCTGGCCGGCATCGTCGGGCCGGCGACCGGCGAACCGCTGGCCTACGTGCCGAACGAGAAATCGGCGACGGTCAGCGTCATCGACACCGCGACCGACCAGCGCCGGGGCGACATCGTCGTCGGCCAGCGGCCGCGGGGCGCGGCCAGCGATGCCGGGCACCTCTACCTGACCGATGCGAAAAGCGGCAGCCTGCTGGTCGTCGATACTCGTAGCGGCAAGCTCGAACGGACCGTGCGGATTGGCGATTCGCCGGAAGGGATCAGTCTTTCGGCCGACGGCAAGTGGCTCGCCGTGGCCGTCGAGGACGACAACAGCGTCGTCCTGCTGAGCGCCCCGGAGGGCCGTGAAGTGGCGCGTATCAAGGTGCAGGGGCGCAATCCGGAACATGCCGTGTTCAGTCCCGATGGGCGCTGGCTCTACGTCAGCGCCGAAGAGGCGGAACAGGTCGATATCGTCGATGTCGCCGCCCGCCAGCAGGTGGGCAGCATTGCCGTCGGCAAGCGGCCGCGTGGCATCGGCTTTCTGGCCGATGGCAGCCGGGCCTATATCGCCTGCGAAATGGCCGGCAAAGTCTATGCGGTCGATGTCGCCAGCCGCCGGGTGGTGGCCGAAATCAGCGCCGGTCAGTACCCCAACGGGGTGGCCGTGCATCCGGACGGCAAGCGGGTGTACATTTCCAATGGCCGTGATGGCACGGTGATGGCCATCGATACCGCCAGCAATAGCGTGGTGGCGACGGTCGAGGTCGGTAAACGCCCCTGGAACATGGCGCTGACCCCGGACGGCGGCAAACTCTATGTCGCCAATGGCCGTTCCGGCAGCGTTTCGGTCATCGATACCGGCAGTTTCAAGAAGCTGCTCGATATCGACGTCGGCGAACTCCCCTGGGGGGTGAGCATCCGATGAACCCGCCGCGCTATACCCTGCCGGCCATCGCCCTGCATTGGGCGCAGGCCATCATCGTTCTCTGGCTGCTCTGGCTGGGATGGACGATGACCGATCTGCCGAAGGGGGCCGAACGCAGCGCCGCCTATGCCCTGCACAAGTCGCTCGGGCTGCTGACCCTGTTGCTGGTCCTCCTCCGTCTTGGCTGGCGGCAGCGGCATCCGGCGCCGCCTTCGGTGGTCGGCGCTTGGCCGGAACGGCTGGCCCGTCTCACCCATTACCTGCTCTATGCCTTCCTGCTGCTGGCGCCGCTGGCCGGCTACCTCGCCTCGTCCTTTACGCCTTACGCCATCAAGCTGTTCGGCCTCGAGATTCCCAAAGCCGGCTGGCCGGACGAGTCGCTCAACGCCTTGTTCAAGCAGATCCACCAGATTGCCGTCTGGGGCGGCGCCGGGCTGATCGCCCTGCATCTGCTGGGGGCGGCCAAGCACATCGTGCAGCGCGACGGGATGTTGCGCCGCATGTTGCCCGGCTGATTGTCCGGGATTTGAGCAACTGCTCCAGATTGGAGCAATGATCGCCCGTCGTTAGACGAACATTGGGACCTCGGCCACCGGCGCGAGGTCTTTTTTTGCGAGACCCCTGGCTTCCTGGAAAATGTGATTGAAGCGCAGAGAGGCAGAAATGCCGAGGAAAAACCAAGGCTTGCCCGGATTGTTCGGCACCCCTTCCGGGTGTGCCGAAAAAACGATGCGAGCGACTGTATTCGCGGTTTTCTCGGCGCCTTTGCGATTCTGCGGTAAGGCTCTTGGGTATACCAGGCTGGCTTATCCGAATGGGATATTGTTGACCGGAGCGGAAAGGCTCATGGCTTGGGGCTTTGGCAATACAAGGAAGCAATTTGTGGCTAATATTGAGTGCCGGGCGTTATGGCCCGGCAGCGACCGCGAAAAGATGGCACTTTTGGCTCGGGATGGTTTCTGACCTAAGCGCTTGGGGTAACGAAGAGAGGTGATGATGAGTCTTCCGGCAGCAGCGAATCTATCCGTCAATCCAGCCGGCACGCCCAAAGAACGCACCATCCTGCTGGTCGATGACGAAGAAAGCATCCTCTCGTCGTTAAAGCGCCTGTTCCGTCGTGATGGCTACCGGATTCTGACGGCCGCTGGTGGCGAGCTCGGCCTGGCGGCACTGGCCCAGAATGCGGTGGATGTGGTGATTTCCGATCAGCGCATGCCGAACATGACCGGCGTCGAGTTCCTGCGCCAGGTCAAAGGCCTTTACCCAGACACCGTGCGCATCGTGCTCTCCGGGTATACCGAATTGAATTCGATCACCGAGGCAATCAACGAGGGCGCCATTTTCAAGTTTCTGACCAAGCCCTGGGACGACGACCAGTTGCGGGCCAATGTCCAGGAAGCTTTCCTGTTCAAGGAACTGGCCGATGAGAACCGTCGTCTGGCCATCGAACTGGGCAAGGCCAACGCGCAGTTGCAGCGCTTGCTGGAAGAGAAGAAACGGCAATTGCAGGTCGATGAAATCGCCCTCGGCGTGGTTCAGGAAATCCTGCAACTGGTCCCACTGCCGGTGCTCGGCGTCGATAACGAAGGAATGATCGTCAGTGCCAACCAGGAAGCGGAAGGCTTGTTCGGCAATGGTGGTTCGCTGATCGGCGCGTTCGCCGAAGAGGTGTTGCCGCCCAGCCTGCTGGCGACGGTGCGCCACAGCGAGGGCGACGGCTGCTGGCATGACGGGGTCCGCCAGTGGCATACGCGCTATCGGCGGATCGGCAATAGTTCGCGGGGCTGGTTGATCATCCTGCGCGACGGGGCTGGCTGACGTCGTGCCCGGCCGGCCGGGGAGAGACCCGGCCAGCCGGCGGGGTTTGGCTTACTCGAGGGCGAGGATCCAGTGGATCGCCGACTTCAGGTCGTCATCGCTGATCTTGTCGGCCGGGTGGGGCAGCATCGGGATCTCGCCCCAGTTGCCGCTGCCGCCCTGGCGGACCTTGGCGAACAGGCGCTCGGGAGCGCCGGCATCGCTGCGGTACTTGCTGGCCACCTCCTTGTAGGCCGGGCCGACCAGTTTCTTGTCCGTGGCGTGGCAGGCAACGCAGCGGGCTTTTTTGATAATGGCTTCGGAAGCCTGGGCCTGGGTGGCGCTGAGCAGGGTGGCAGCGAGCAGCAGGGCGGGGATGAGGGGCTGGTTCATGGTCTTTGATTCCTTGATTACGTGATGCTTTCAGACGAGGCCGGCGGCCTGCAGTTCGGCCCATTCGGCGTCGGTAAACAGCCGCGAGCGGGTATGGAAGGCCTGGCCGGTGTTGCCTTCGAGCGAGAAGGTGCCGCCCGATCCATCGATCACGTCGATGATCAGTTGCGTATGCTTCCAGTACTCGTATTGCGATTTGCTGATGTAGAAGGGGACGCCGCCGATGTCGCCGAGGTGCTCGTCGTAGGCGCCGATGGTCAGGTCGCCGGGCAGGTAGCAGTTGGCGGCACTGTTGTCGCAGCAGCCGCCGGACTGGTGGAACATCAGTTCGCCGTATTGCGCCTGCAGCGTCCTGATCAGCTCAAGTGCGGCCGGGGTGGCGATGACGCGATCAATCATGGCTTTCTCCTGGCGGGGAAAACGGTCGGAAAAAAAGGGGGCGGTTGCCCGCCCCCGAAAATTGCCCGCAACTGGGCCAGTGGAGGAGATGCCTGCCGGGAAGGCGCGGCCAAGTCATGACGAGCCTGGCCGCGGCATTGCCCGGTTAGAAGAAGCCGAGCTTTTCTTCGGCGTAGCTGACCAGCAGGTTCTTGGTCTGCTGGTAGTGGTCGAGCATGACCTTGTGGGTCTCGCGGCCGATACCGGATTCCTTGTAGCCGCCGAAAGCGGCGTGCGCCGGGTAGGCGTGGTAACAGTTGGTCCATACGCGGCCGGCCTGGATGGCGCGACCCATGCGGTAGGCGACGTTGCCGTTACGGCTCCAGACGCCGGCGCCGAGACCGTACAGCGTGTCGTTGGCGATTTCGAGGGCTTCGGCTTCGTCCTTGAAGGTGGTCACAGCGAGCACCGGCCCGAAGATTTCTTCCTGGAAGATGCGCATCTTGTTGTGGCCCTTGAACAGGGTCGGCTGGATGTAGAAGCCGCCATCGATGTCGCCACCCAGGTGGGCGCGTTCGCCACCGATCAGGCACTGGGCACCTTCGTCCTTGCCGAGTTGCAGGTAGGATTCGATCTTCCGCATTTGCTCCTGCGAGGCCTGGGCGCCCATCATGGTCTCGGTGTCGAGCGGGTTGCCCTGCTTGATGGCGGCAACGCGCTTCAGCGCCTTTTCCATGAACTTGTCGTAGATCGATTCCTGGATCAGGGCACGCGACGGGCAGGTACACACTTCGCCCTGGTTGAAGGCGAACAGCACCAGACCTTCGATGGCCTTGTCGAGGAAGCCATCATCCTTGTCCATGACGTCGGCGAAGAAGATGTTGGGCGACTTGCCACCCAGTTCCAGGGTGGCCGGAATCAGGTTGTTGGCGGCGGCCTGGGCGATGACGCGACCGGTGGTGGTCGAGCCGGTAAAGGCGATCTTGGCGATGCGCTTCGAGGTGGCGAGCGGCATGCCGGCTTCGCGGCCGAAACCGTTGACGATGTTCAAGACGCCCGGCGGCAGGATGTCGGCCAGCAGTTCCATCATGATCAGGATGGAAATCGGGGTCGATTCGGCCGGCTTCAAAACGACGCAGTTGCCGGCGCCGATGGCCGGGGCCAGTTTCCAGGCGGCCATCAGGATCGGGAAGTTCCAGGGGATGATCTGACCGACGACGCCGAGCGGCTCATGGATATGGTAGGCCATGGTGTTTTCGTCGATTTCCGAGATGCCGCCTTCCTGGGCCCGCAGGCAGCCGGCGAAATAACGGAAGTGGTCGATGGCGAGCGGAATGTCGGCGGCCAGGGTTTCGCGGATCGGCTTGCCGTTATCGACGGATTCAGCGTAGGCGAGCAATTCGAGGTTGGCTTCCAGGCGGTCGGCGATTTTCAGCAGGACGTTGGAACGGTCGGCGGCGGCGGTCTTGCCCCAGGCCGGGAAAGCGGCGTGGGCGGCGTCGAGCGCCAGTTCGATGTCTTCGGCGGTGGAGCGGGCAACCATGGTGTAGGGCTTGCCATTGACCGGGGTGACGACGCTGAAGTACTCGCCCTTGACCGGGGCGACCCACTTGCCGCCGATGAAGTTGTCGTACTTGGACTGGTAAGCGATTTTGGCGCCGGGGGTGCCGGGGGCTGCGTAGATCATAGATGTCTCCTGATTCTAGGATTGGGGTTGCGAACAAAGGTAGAAGACCGGCCGGGCTAGCCGGATATTGATCGGCTGTCTTGCCTTGTCTCGTGCCAGATAAGTCGCATGCCGTGTGCCAGCCCGATGGAGAGCGGGCCATGTTTTTAAAAATTCATGTAAATCAATCGGTTGATGTTTTTTCGCGAGGCGTCGCCGGGTGTTTTGTTGATGCCAATGTGCTCAATTGAGCAGCAGGTGTTCAAACCTGGAACAGTGCAGGCCGAGCACTGTTGTCGCCCGGGTTGGCGTCTTGCCGTTTCGGCCGGAAAAGGCAGACGGGTTAGTGCGAATTATGATATATGGCTATTCGCCGTCTTTCGGCGACGGATCCAGCCCTTGGATCCGAGGTCCGCATGACCGGCGGGGCAGCGGCCATGCCCGGACATTTATTGCTTGCCCCAACGACGAAGGAGTTTTGCATGACATCTTTTGAGCAGGACATCAAACCATTATTCCGGCCGGGCGATCGCGATTGCATGCTGAAGATCCCGATGCAGGATGGCGGGAATCTGGACTTGCATAATCTCGAATCGGTCAAAAAATACGCAACGCTGGTCCTGCTCGAAGTTGCCAGTGGGGGGATGCCAATGGGCGGGCCGGAGTGGGACAGGCAGCAAATAAAACTATTCGCTCAATGGATCATTGAGCTTTACCCCGCCTGACCCCCCGGTCTGCCGGGCGCCCGTTGCCGGCGCCCGGCTTTGGCGCGGTGCCGGGGGCCTCCGTTGCCGGCCCGGCCGTCAGCTCAGCTTTCGGCAAGCTCGGCTACGGCGTCGACCGGATTCGGTTGGTGGCACGGCAGTTCAATGCGGAAGCAGCTACCGCGCCCGACTTCGCTCTGTACCTCGAGTTTGCCATGGTGTTTGCGCACGATGCTGTAGGCCAGGGAGAGACCGAGGCCGGTGCCCTGGCCGATGGCCCGGGTGGTGAAGAAGGGGTCGAAGATGCGTTTCTGGTTTTCCGGCGAGATACCGCGGCCGGTATCGGCAATCTCGACCCATACCCGGTCACCGCTGCAGCCGGTGCGCAGGCTGATGGTACCGTGCGTTTCGATGGCCTGGGCGGCGTTGAGCAGCAGATTCATGAAGACCTGGTTGAGCTGCGAACCGAGGCATTCGACCGCCGGCAGCGCGCCGTATTCCTTGACGATATCGGCCTTGTGCTTGATTTGGTTCCAGACGATGTTGAGCGTATTGTCCAATCCCCGCTCGAGATCGGCTTCGCCCCAGTCTTCGCTGTCGATGCGGGAAAAATCCTTGAGGTCCTTGACGATCTTGGTCACCCGGACGATCCCGTCGCGCGATTCCTTGAGCAGAACCTGAACATCCTTACTCAGGAAGTCGAGGTCGGCCTGCTCTTTCTTGGCCTGGATGGCGCTCAGGATCTCGCCTTGTCCGGTCAGCAGGGATTCGGCCTGGCTATAGGTGTGAACGATGTCCAGCAGGTCGTCGACGTAGGTTTTCAGGGTGCCCAGATTGGAACTGATGAAGCCGATCGGATTGTTGATCTCGTGGGCGACACCGGCGGCCAACTGGCCGATGGAAGCCATTTTCTCGGCCTGCAGAAGCTGGTTCTGGGCGTTTTCCAGGCGCTCGTTCAAGGCCCGGACCTGGGCGAAATTTTCCTGCTGTTCCTTTTCCTGGCGTTTGCGTTCGCTGATGTCGCGGACGATCCCGACGCTCGACCACGCCCCGTGCAGGAAGATGGCCGACAGCGAAAGCTCGATGGGGAATTCCTGACCATCCTGGCGGCGGGCGGTCAATTCGAGGGTTCTTCCGACGGCCGGGCCTTGGCCGGAGAGGACGAACTGCTGCTTCCCGTGGTGATAGGCCGCATAAAAGCGCTCGGGGGCGATCAAGGCATGCATGTCCCGGCCGAGCGCCTGCTCGCGGCGATAGCCGAATATCTTCTCGGCGGCCGGATTCCAAAACGTAATCTCGCCCCGCTCATTGATCGTGATGATGGCGTCCTGGGCAACGCTGGCGATGCCACGGAATTGTTCCTCACTGTCTTGCAGGGCTTGCTCGGCCTGTCGGCGTTCGGCCAGTTCCGCATCCAGTTGCCGATTGGCTTCCTGCAGGCTGGCCGTGCGGCTGGAGACTTCCCGTTCGAGTCCGGCCTGGTGTTTGAGCAGCGCCAGATCCCGGCTCTGCAGTTGGTCGAGCATTTCATTGAAATGGCCGGCCAGTTCGCCGATCTCGCTGTGGCCTTCGACCGCCAGCCGCTGATCGAGGCCGGCTTCGCCCCGGGCGATACCATGCATCGCCTGCATCGTGGCGCGTAGCGGATGGGTGATGCTGCGGGCAATGAGGCTGGCCAGCAGCAGCAACAGGGCACCGGCGCCCAGCCAGAGCATGAGGAACTGGGTGGCCCGCTTGTAGATGGCGGCATCGATGTCGTCGACGTAGATGCCGGAGCCGATCACCCAGCCCCAGGGGGCGAATTTCTTGACATAGGAAAGTTTGGGGAACTGTGCCGGGGTTGTGCCGCCACCCGGCAAGGCCTTCGACCAGCGATAGGTGACATAGCCGTCGCCGGTTTTCGCGATCGCTTCGGCAAAGGCCTCGGTCAGATTCTTTTTCCCGTCGGTCGGCGTGAATGGGCCTTCCGTGCCGCTACGCAGGGCGGTGGCGCAATTGAACTTGGCATCGAGCAGGGGCAGGCCGTCGAGTTCGCTCGCGATGGGGTGCATCAGCATCCGCGCCGGTGTCTGGTCGTCGTTGATCCAGAAATATTCCTGGCCGTTGTAGCGCATCCCCTTGACCGCGCTGAGGGCCGCCGTCTGGGCGGTCTGCCGGTCGAGCTGACCACTGCGCTGGAGCGCCTCATAGTGCGCGACGACGCTATAGCCGTTCTCGACGACCTGGCGAATGGTGGATTCTTTTTCCTGCTGCAGCGTTTTTTTCAGCATCACGATGTCAACCGCGCTGCCGGCGATGATGCTGCCGATGAAAATGGCGACGATGCCCCAGATCCGGTTACGGATGCTAAGGTGATTCAATAGCGCCAACATGATGCCTCCCCCCATCCTTCGGCAGTGGGCTGGTCAAAACCGATCCGCCACGCCCTGCCAAACAAAGGTGCTGAATTATTTTTATATTACTTTAGTAGTATCCTCTTTCGGCCCCCCTTCGGCAACATGCGAGTGGTCTTGGTCAACAAAAAAACCGGCCACGCGGGCCGGTTGGGAAGCGAGCGCAATTGGCTTATTCGGTATAGAAGCCAACGCCGATCAGGCTGCCGTTTTCGCGACGGACGAAGGTGCGTTTCTTTTCCACGGCATTGGTCACCGGGTTGCGCCAGACGTAATCGACGGTACCTTCGCCCTTGCTCTTGGCCAGGCTCAGCATTTCCTTGACCAACGAATGGCCTTCGACATCGTGCAGGTCGTGGGCATCGGTGCCGGTCCATTTCGGATTCATGCCGTGCGCCTCGAACTTGCCGCTTTTCAGATTGACGGCAAAAACGTAGAGGTCGTCGTGCACGAAGGCCCCGCGCGGGTCGTTGAAACTGCTCAGGGCCTTGGCCATGCCCTGTTGCTTGATCGCGGCACTGGCCTTGTCGAGCAGTTGGCGGGCATCGTCGGCCGTCGCGCGTGGTGCATAGTAGCCGACGCCGAGGATGTATTCGCCGTCGCGGTGCACCCAGGCTACTTTCGGTTCGACCCGGTTGCTCTTGCGGTTCAGCCAGACGTAACGGATGCTGGCTTCTTCCTGTTTCTCGGTGACCGCGATCATCTGGCGGAACAGCGGTTCGCCGGCGGCATCGACGGTGTCCAGCACCTTGAGACCGATCAGGCTGTCCGGCGCTGCGCCGTTGGCGACATAGACGCCCTGGCGGTCGATGACATAAACGTAAAGGTCCTTTTTGACGAACGGTCCCTTCTTGTTGTTGAAGGCGCTCCAGGCCTGTTCCGGGCCGTTGGCCTGCAGGTACTTGACGGCCTGGTCGAAGAGGGCGCGCGCTTCGCGCGGCGTGGCATGCTCGGCAGCGTTGGCCAGCGAGCCGGCGGCGAGCATCAGCAGCCCGGCCAGGCCGGATTTGAGGTGGGTCTTTTGCATTGAGTTGTCTCCGGATGGTATGGAAAGGGTCGTTGTTCAGGCATTGATGGCATGGCTCATGTCCACCAGGCCATGCCGGGCCGCCAGGTGGAGCAGTTTGAAATCGTTGTCGGCATTGAGCTTCTGCCGGATCAGGGTGAGGTAGTTGAGCACCGTCTTCTGGCTGAGGTGCATCGAACTGGCGATGCCATTGGCCGATTCGCCGTGTGCCAGCATGCGCAGTACCTCGAATTCGCGTGGCGTCAGGTGGGCCAGGGCGCCGTCGCCGGCCGCCGCTTCCTCGGCCAGGACCAGGGCGATTTCCGGCGAGAAGACGCGCTTGCCGGCGGCAACCCGGCGAATGCCGTCGATCACGTCGCCCGGTTCGCAATATTTGGTTAGGTAGCCGCGGGCGCCGCTGCGCAGGGCCTGGGTGACGTGGCCGGCGCCTTCGTGCATGGAGAGGACGAGGATTTTCAGCTCCGGCTGGCGCGCCAGCATGCCGCGGATCGCCTCGATGCCGCTGCTGCCGCGCAGGCTGAGATCGACCAGCGCGACATCGGCGGCGCTGCGCAAGGCCAGGGCGTTGGCCTCGTCGGCGCTGGCGGCTTCGCCGACCACCTGCAGGCCGGGTTCGGCGTCGAGCAGGCGGCGGTAGCCGGTTCTGACGACAGCGTGGTCATCGACCAGAATAATGCGGATCATGCGTGTTCCTCCGGTTGTTCTTCTCGCTTCAGCGGCAGGCTGACCTGCAAATGCAGGCCGTTCGGCCCACTGTCCACCGTCAGGCTGCCGCCTGCCATGGCCAGCCGTTCTTCCATTCCCAGCAGGCCGCCACGCCGGGCCGGGCCCGTCGCCGGCAAGCCCTGGCCATCGTCCTGCACGCTGAGCTGCAGCGTTTGTGCCGCGACCTCGATACTGACCCGGCAGTGCCGCGCCCCGCTGTGCCGGACGACATTGGTCAATGCCTCCTGCACAACGCGGTAAAGCACCAGCCCCGCCGTCTCGCCCATCACCGGCAAACCGCCCGGCAGGGCCAGACTGAACTCGATCTCCGCCGTGCGCTGCTGCCAACTGCCGACCAACTCCCGCAAGGCGCTGGCCAGGGCCGTGGCATCCAGACCGTGCGGGCGTAGCTGACGGAGCATGGCGCGCAACTGTTCGCCACTGGTCTTCACATCGCGCCGCAGGTCGCCGGCACATTCGACGATCTGTCCGGCGGCGAGTTGGCCGGCATGGCGCTCAAGGTAGGCAGCGGTCACGCCGATGGCGGTCAGTGTTTGCCCCATCTCGTCATGCAATTCCCTTGCCAGTGTCCGGCGCTCGTCTTCCTGGATCTCGATCAATTGTTGCGAAAGCTGGCGGCGGGCGGCCTGGGAGTCGCTCAATGCGGTCGCCAACTGGTCGATGGCGGCGGCCACCCGGCGGAATTCGCGCAAGGCGAAGGGCGGCAGGGTGGCTTGGCTGTCGCCCCTGGCCAGGCGTTGCAGGCCGGCTTCCAGTTCGCGTACCGGGGCCAGCGCCCGGTCGGCGGCACGCCAGGCGACGAGCAGGGTTGCTCCAGAAAAGAACAACAGGGTGATACAAAGTCGAACAGTGTCGCCCAGGCGTTCCTCGATTTCCGAGGCCGGATTGGGGGCGATACGCAGGCTGTGCTCGCCGAGACGGATCAATTGGCCGGCCTGGGCGGTCGATTCGACACCGAGCCAATTGGCCAGCCGGGTGCTGAGCGTCGGGCCGGCTGGCGCGGTACTGGCATCCGGACTGATGTTCAGGTGGCGCAAATTGCGGCCCTCGACAATGGCGTGCAGGTGTTGCGCTGCCACGGTCGGCGGCAGTCCGGGCGCTAGCTGGCCGGCGGCGAGCAGGACATCAACCAGGCGTTCCGAAGCGCCAACCTCGGTATCAATGTCTTGGCGCAGCGAATACAGATTGACCAGTAGGGCGACCAGCATCAGGCCGCCAAGCAGCGCCCCAAGATGACCGACCAGCCGCTTTCTGAGATCCATCGCGTGCCCCTCCAGTGGTTGATGGAGTCAGCACAGCAGGTTTCATACCGGGCCGAAATGCACTCGGGAATTTTTCCCGGTTTGTCGGGGAGCTTGTCCCGAGACTTGCCGCCCAAGTGCTTCCTATACTCGGCTCGCCTGTTGGAATGGACGGGCTGGTCCGCTTGCCCGGGCCTCAACGACATAATCTGGAGACGAAAGAAAAATGAAATCAACCCGGTTCAATCCCCGTCAGGCTCTGCTTGCCGCGCTGGTCGCTGCGACTTTCGGTGCTCCGGCCAGCGCCGTCGGCAGCAATGTCACTTGGGAAGACATCCTTAATGACGACAAGACGACCGGCGATGTGCTGTCCTACGGCCTCGGCCTCAAGGCACAGCGCTTCAGCCCGCTGAGCAAGGTCAATACCAAAAACGTCGAGCACCTGGTGCCGGCCTGGAGCTTCTCCTTCGGCGGCGAAAAGCAGCGTGGCCAGGAAGCGCAGGCGCTGGTGCACGACGGCGTGATCTACGTCACCGCGTCGTATTCGCGCATCTTCGCGATCGACGCCCGTACCGGCAAACGTCTCTGGGAATATGAAGCCCGCCTGCCCGACGACATTCGTCCGTGCTGCGACGTGGTCAATCGCGGCGCCGCCATCTACGGCAACAAGATCTACTTCGGCACGCTCGACGCGGCCATCGTCGCGCTCGACAAGGACACCGGCAAGGTCGCCTGGCGCAAGAAGTTCGGCGACCACAAGGTCGGCTACACGATGACCGGCGCGCCCTTCGTGGTCAAGGACGAGAAGAGCGGCAAGGTGCTGCTGGTGCATGGTTCGTCGGGTGACGAGTTCGGCGTCGTCGGCTGGTTGTTCGCACGCGATCCGGATACCGGCGAGGAAGTCTGGGCACGACCGATGGTCGAAGGCCACATGGGCCGCCTGAACGGCAAGGAATCGACCCCGACCGGCGACAAGGAAGCGCCGTCCTGGCCGCGCGACAAGGAGGGCAAGCTGGTCGACGCCTGGAATCACGGCGGCGGCGCGCCCTGGCAGACGGCCAGCTATGACGTCGAAAAGAACATGGTGGTGATCGGCGCCGGCAATCCGGCCCCGTGGAACACCTGGCACCGCACCAAGGAAGGCGACGATCCGCGCAACTGGGACAGCCTGTTCACCTCCGGCCAGGCCTATGTCGACGCCAGCACCGGCGAGTTGAAGGGCTTCTTCCAGCACACCCCGAACGATGCCTGGGACTTCTCCGGCAACAACTCGGTCGTGCTCTTCGAATACAAGGATCCGAAGACCGGCAAGCCGGTCAAGGCCTCGGCGCACGCCGACCGCAACGGCTTCTTCTTCGTCACCGACCGCGAGAAGCTGACCAGCGGTGCCGGCTACCCGAACAAGCCGACGGCGCTGATCGGTGCCTGGCCGTTTGTCGAAGGCATTACCTGGGCTTCCGGTTTCGATCTCAAGACCGGCCGGCCGATCGAGAAGGGCAACCGGCCGCCGCTGCCCAAGGACGGCGCCGAAAAGGGCGACTCGGTGTTCGTCTCGCCGCCCTTCCTGGGCGGCACCAACTGGATGCCGATGAGCTACAGCCCGCAGACCGAGCTGTTCTACATTCCCGCCAACCACTGGGCGATGGACTACTGGACTGAAAAGCTGACCTACAAGGCCGGCTCGGCCTACCTTGGTCAGGGTTTCCGCATCAAGAAGCTGTTCGATGACCACGTCGGCACGCTGCGCGCGCTGGACCCGAAGACCGGCAAGATCGCCTGGGAGCACAAGGAGAAATTCCCGCTCTGGGCCGGCACCATGACCACCGCCGGCGGCCTCGTGTTCACCGGTACCTCGGACGGCTACGTCAAGGCCTTCGATGCGAAAAACGGCAAGGAACTGTGGAAGTTCCAGACCGGCTCCGGCGTGGTTTCGGTGCCGATCACCTGGGAAATGGATGGCGAGCAGTTCATCGGCATCCAGTCCGGTTACGGCGGCGCCGTGCCGCTCTGGGGCGGCGACCTGGCCGACCTGACCAAGCAGGTGACGCAGGGCGGCTCGATGTGGGTCTTCAAGCTGCCTAAATCGCTCAAGCGCTAGCACGGCGCAGTCTTCCGGCCCAACCAGCTGCCGTCTCCCTTCGGCAGTTGGCGATGGCCGCCGGCACCGGCATGGGGTGTCGGCGGTCGGGTCGGGGGCCTGGCCGGCAATGGATGATTCTGCAATGACTTTGCGTTCGCTGATTTTTGCCCTTTTTTTCGTGTCGACCGCTAGCCAGGCCGCCGAGCCCTTGGTGCCGACAGTCATCAACGGTTGCGGCATCTGGCCGCATACCCGTTGTGCCGGGGCCGACCTGCGCCACGCCAACCTGGCCGGCAAGAACCTGGCCGGGGCCGACCTGCGCGGTGCGCAACTGGCGCGTGCCGATCTGCGCGGCGCCAACCTGGCCGGCGCCAATCTCGACGGCGCCGACCTGACGGCGGCCCGTCTCAACAAGGTCAGTGCGCCGACCGCAACCTTTCGCGGCGCCCGCCTGGTCGGGGCCGATCTCGAATTCGCCCGCCTCTTCCGGACCGATTTCTCCAATGCCGACCTGAGCGGCGCCAACCTCGAGGCGGCCAAGGCCAATTTCGCCTGGTTCATCGGCGCCCGCCTGGTCGACACCAACCTGCAGGAGAGCAAGTTCTTTACGGTCAACTTCCAGGGTGCCGATCTTTCCGGCAGCTACCGCCGCTACACGGTATTCCAGGATGCCGATTTCACAGGCTGCCGCGCCTGTCCGACCGACTGGTGAGATCCATGCGCAAACTTTTCCCCCTGTTTTGTGCGGTGCTGTTCAGTGCTGCCGTCCATGCCGGCGAAGTCGCCGTCGCCCCCGATGTCGCGCCAGACGGTCTGGCGCCGCTCGACGAAACCTGGCTCGAGGCCAATCCCTACCGCGGCCAGCCGGCCGCCGTCAGCGTCGGGCGGGCCGCCTACAACCAGGCCTGCGCCCGCTGCCACGGCGCCGATGCGGCGACCAATGCGGCACCGGCCCCCGATCTGCGCCAGATCAACCGCTACTGCCGGCGGATCGACGACGTCGAGCTGAACGCTGCCTGCCTGCGCGACAACGACGCCTGGTTCGCCAAGTCGGTGCGCTACGGCAAGGTCATCGTCGGCGTCACCCACATGCCGCCCTGGCAAGGCGTGCTCAAACAGGAACTGGCCTGGGCCATCCAGACCTTCATCGAGGCGCAGGCGAGCCGGGGGCACGAGTGAGCGCTAGCGGTCGACGCCTCGCCAGCACGCAAAAACGGCGTACCCGCTTGCGCCGGTACGCCGTTGTCGGCGGGGGCGTCTGCCCCCGCGCTAGATGGCAAAACTTAGCCCTTGTGCAGCTTGAACACCCAGACGGAACCACCCTGTTCGAGGTAATTCACGCGCTTGGCGACGTCGCCGCCCCAGAGCGGCACGGCGCCGCCCCAGCCGGTGGTCACGGCGATCATCTGTTCGCCATCCTGTTCCCAGGTGACCGGCGGTGCAACGATGCCGGTACCGGTCTGGAAGGACCACAGTTCCTTGCCCGTCTTGGCATCGAGCGCCTTCAGGAAGCCTTCCGGCGTACCGTAGAAGACCAGTCCGCCAGCGGTGGTCAGGACGCCGCCCCAGAGCGGAGCGTAGTTCTTGTTTTCCCAGACCATCTTGCCGGTCTGCGGGTCCATGGCGCGCAGCGAGCCGATGTAGTCGTCGTTCAGGGCCTTGATGGTGAAGCCGGCGCCGAGGTAGGCGGCACCCTTCTTGTACGACACCGGTTCATTCCAGATGTCCATCGACCACTCGTTCGAGGGCACGTAGAACAGGCCGGTGCCCGGGTTGTAGGCCATCTGCATCTGGTTCTTGCCGCCGAGGAAGGACGGAGCCGAGAAGACGACCTTGCCCTTCTTGCCGTCTACACCTTGCGTCGGGTCGCCAGGGCGGCCTTCTTCGATGTAGTTCGGACGGCCGGTTTCGAGGTTGATGCTCTTGGCCCAGGTGATCTTGTTCACGAAGGGGAAGGCGTTGAGCAGCTTGCCGTTGGTCCGGTCATTAACGTAGAAGAAGCCGTTGCGGTCGGCCTTGCCGCCAGCCTTGACGATCTTGCCGCTCTTCGGATCCTTGTAGTCGAAGGAAACGAATTCGTTCACACCGTCAAAGTCCCAGCCGTCGTGCGGGGTGTTCTGGTAGTGCCAGGCGATCTTGCCGGTGTCGGCGTCGATGGCGACGGTGGAGGACGAGAACAGGTTGTCGCCCGGGCGCAGGTGGCTGTTCCACGGGGCCGGGTTGCCGGTGCCGGCGAAGATCAGGTTGGTTTCCGGGTCGTAGGTGGCGCCATTCCAGGTGGCGGCGCCGCCGGTCTTCCACAGGTCACCTTCCCAGGTGGCGTTGGTCGTGCCGGAAATGCCGTTTTCGACTTCCTTGCCGTTCTCGTAGCGATAGCCCATGTGGCCTTCGACGGTCGGGCGCGTCCAGACGAGCTTGCCGGTCAGCGGATCGCGCGCGTCGATGCGGCCGACAGCGCCGAATTCGCCGCCGGAAATGCCGGTGATCAGCTTGCCGCGGGCGATGATCGGGGCGGCTGTGGCGGAATAGCCGGCGGCGTAGTCGCCGATCTTTTCCTTCCAGACGACCTTGCCGGTGTCGCGGTTGAGGGCGACGAGTTGGGCATCGAGCGTCGCGAAAATGACCACGTTGCCGTACAGCGCGGCGCCGCGGTTGATCACGTCACAACAGGGCATGATGCCGTCGGGCAGGCGGTGTTCGTACTTCCACAATTTCTTGCCGGTCTTCGCATCGACGGCGAACAGGCGGCTGTAGGAGGCTGTGACGAACATCTTGCCGTCGGATATCACCGGCTGCGACTCCTGGCCACGCTGCTTCTCGCCGCCGAAGGACATCGACCAGGCCGGGACCAGGTTCTTCACGGTCTTGGCATTGATCTGGGTGGCCGGGCTGAAACGCTGGCCCTGGGTGCCGAGGCCGAAGCTGACGACGTCGCCGGTGCTCTTGGCGTCGTTGAGGATGTCGGCATCGGTGACGTCCTTGGCCAGGGCCGGATTACCGGCCATGACCGCGGCGGCAAGGAGCGCGATGCTGAGCGCGCGCTGCCGGAGATGATTGTTGTGTTGGTGCATGGATTGTCTCCTAGGTTATCCATTGGTTCCGGGGTCGGGGCCAGCGTCGCTCGTCGGCGTCCGGGGCGGAATGAAAGCCGGGGGCCGGCTTCCTTTCCCTGAAGCGACCCCTGGCGAGAAAGGCGGTCTGCAAGGCCTGTGCCATGTCGGGCAATTCGCCCCGCCGGCGGCCTGCCGTCGGGCCGCGCCGCGCTTTTGGGCAAATTTGGCCGCGGCCGGCGGAGTGGCCGCTGTTCTGCTGCAAATGAACACAGGTGCTCCAAAGTTGCGCAACCGCAGTGCTGCACGGCCCCCCTGACGCGGGCGAAAACGCCTCGCCAAGCCTGTTTGCCGCTTTGGCACGGGGCTTGCGACCGTTTTCGCCAACCGCCCGCCAGGGCAAGAGGAGAACGAACCGATGAAATTTCCTTTGACCATGGCCGCCATTGCACTGGCGGCGCTGATGCCGCCGGCCGATGCGGCGGCCCTGCAGGAAAGCGGCGATCCGCTGGCTTCGGCGCGCTGGGGGGAGATGCAGAAGGCCTTCCTGGCCGGTCAGCAGGTGCTCTTCGATCCGCGGGTCAAGGTCAGCGCCCCGTCTACCGCCGAGAATCCTCTGCAGGTGCCGGTCACGGTCGATGCCACGGCGCTGTCCAATGTTCGGGAAGTGATCGTCTTTGCCGATTTCAATCCGATCGTCCAGGTCCTGCGTTTCTACCCGGCCGGCAGCGGCGCCTACCTCGGCTTTCGCGTCAAGCTGCAGCAATCGACCCCGGTCCGCGCCGCGGTACGCACCGCCGACGGGCTGTGGCATGTCGGCGGCACCTGGGTCAATACGGTGGGCGGTGGCTGCACGGCGCCTTCCGCTGCCGCCAGCTCGCCCGAATGGCAGCAGCGGCTCAATGAAGTGAGCGGTCGCCAGTGGTCGGAAGGGCCGGCCAGCGGCCGCCTCCGGCTGCGCATCGTGCATCCCATGGACACCGGCCTGGTGGCTGGAACGCCGGCATTTTACCTGGAGGAAATCGCTTTCGCCGATGCTGCCGGGCAACCCCTGATGCGCCTGCAGACCTACGAGCCGGTGGCGGAAAACCCGGTCTTTACTCTGCAGCGTGGCGCGCTGGCCGGGCCGATCGAAGCGCGCGGTCGCGACAACAACGGCAACCTCTTTCAGGCCCGGATCGCCCCGTGAAACGCCGCTTCCTGTGCTGCGCGTTGTGGCTGGCCGGGGCGGTGCAGGCGGCCGGCTTCGATTACGGTCTGAGCGCCCGGCCGGTGGCGCCGGATGTTCATGTCTTCATCGGCCGCAGCGAGGACTTCACTACGGCCAACGGCGGCAATATCGTCAATACCGGCTTCATCGTCGCGGCGCAGGGCGTCATCGTCATCGACAGCGGCCCTTCGCTGCGCTACGGCCAGCAGATGCGCCAGGCCATCGCCGCCGTGACGCCGCGGCCGCCGGTGCTGCTCATCAATACCCATCACCATCCCGATCATTTTCTCGGCAACCAGGCTTTTTCCGGGTTGCCGATCGCCGCCCTGCCGAGCACCATCCGGGGTATCGCCGCCGATGGTAATGCCTTCGCCGAAAATCTCTTCCGCCTGAGTGGCGACTGGCTGCTCGGCACCGAAGTCCTCGTCCCGACGCAGGCGCTGGCCGCCGGGCCGCTCGCCGTGGCCGGCCGGCAGCTCGAACTGATCGCCCTCGACGGCCATACCGGGGCCGATCTGGCCATCTACGACAGCGCCAGCGGCGTGCTCTTTGCCGGGGACCTGGTCTTCAATGGGCGCGCGCCGACCACGCCGCATGCCGACATCGGCCACTGGCTGACCGCCCTTGATCAGCTTGAGGCGTTGACCCGGCGGCCCGGCTTCACGACGCTGGTGCCCGGGCATGGCGCGCCGACGCCCGATGCGGCGCCGATCCGTCAGACGCGGGCGTGGCTCACCTGGCTGCGGGAAAGCCTGCACCAGGCCGCCGAGGCCGGGCTGGACATGAACGAAGTGCTGGCCCGGCCGCTGCCGCCCGAATTCGCCGACCTGCCGGTGGCGGCCAGTGAGTACCGGCGCTCGGTCGGCCACCTGTTCCCGGCCGCCGAGCAGGCGGCGCTGAAATGATGGCTTACGCACCGGATCGCCGTTTGGCCTGGATCTGCGGCCTGTCGCTGGTCCTCCATGGGCTGATCTTCGCCGCGCTTTCATGGCAGCGCCAAGCGCGGCCCGTGCTGCCGCTGACCATCGTTGCAACGCTGCGCTACGCGCTGGCCCCCGAAGTTTCACCGCATGCCGGACCGGCAGCCGAGACGCCCCGCCAGGTGGCGCCGGCTGCCGTCCCCGAGAAGGCTCGGCCGTCCCCATCGTTCGCGGAGCACCCCTTGGCTCCCCGGATGAACGGGGCGGCCGGGCCGACCATTGCCGTGGCCCCGGTTGCTGCCGAAGTCGCCGCCAGCCGCGTAGCGCCGGGCGAAGCAGCGCTTGCGGTGCCAGTTTCCGCCGCTTCGCCTGTTCCCGTCGCCGCGCCGGACACGGCACCGGCCCGACCCCTGGGCGACGTGCTGGCCGCCTACCGTCAGCGCCTGACCGCCTTGCTCGCCGGCCAGCAGGAATATCCCCGTATCGCCGCGCTGCGCGGCTGGGAGGGCGAAGTCCGCCTGCGCCTGCGGGTCGCCAGGAAGGGCAATCTGCTTGGCGTGCAGCTCGATCAGTCGAGCGGCTTTGCCGTGCTCGACCAGCACGCCGTGGCCATGCTCGAAGCCCTGGCCAGCCTGCCGCCGCTGCCCGAGGCGCTGGAGGCCAATGAAATCCAGGTCGTCGTGCCGATCAATTACAAATTAAAAAAATCAACATGAGACACAACCCGCAACGCAGTTTGCTCGCCCTGGCCGTCGCCGCCGCCTTTGCCCCGGCTTTTTCCCCGGTGCTGGCCGCCGAGCCGGTGATCCAGGCCGAAACCATCGAAATCATCGGCAACACGCCGCTCGCCGGCGTCGGCGTGGCGCGCCTGCAGATGCCGGCCAATGTCCAGACGGTGAGCGGCGAGCAGCTCGAAGAACAGGAAAGCCTGAACCTGCCGGAATTCATGGCCCGCCAACTGCCCAGCGTCAATCTCAACGAAGTCCAGGGCAATCCCTTCCAGGCCGACCTCAATTACCGCGGTTTCACGGCTTCGCCGCTGCTCGGCACGGCCCAGGGCATGTCGGTCTACCTCGACGGCGTGCGCATCAACGAGCCGTTCGGCGATACGGTCAATTGGGATCTCCTGCCGCATTCGGCGATTGCCGGCATGGACCTGATTCCCGGCTCCAACCCGGTGTTCGGCCTGAACACCCTGGGCGGCGCACTGGCCATCCGCACCAAGAGCGGCTTCAGCCATCCCGGCAGCAAGTTCGAGCTGTCCGGCGGTAGTTTCGGACGCAGCAATCTTGAGCTCGAACATGGCGGCAATAACGGCACCTGGGCCTGGTATGTCGCCGCCGACTGGTTCCGTGAGGACGGCTGGCGCGATTACTCCAAATCCGACGCCAAGCAGTTGTTCGCCAAGCTGTCGCACAAGAGCGCCAGCGGTGAGGCCGACCTGACGCTGAGTCGCGCCGTGACCAAAATGACCGGCAACGGCCTGTTGCCCGAGTCGATGTACGCCGCCCGCCGCGACCAGATATTCACCCACCCCGACCAGACGCGCAACGACCTTACCCAGCTGGCGCTCAACGGCCGCCTCTGGCTCAGCGACACGCAGAGCCTGTCGGGCAACATCTACCATCGGCGCAGCAAGACACGCACGCTGAACGGCGACATGAACGACGAGTTTGAGGATGGCCCCTTCGATGGCCTCTCGAACGACGAATCCGGCGCCAACAACCGGACGCGCACGACGCAGCAGGGCAACGGCTTTTCCGGCCAGTGGAACCTGAGCACGGGGCGGCAGCAACTGGCCATCGGCGCCTCCTTCGATCATGCCCGCATGCATTTCACGCAGACCCAGGAAATCGGCGTGATCGACGCGACGCGCGGCGTTTCGCAATTGCAGCCGGCCACCGAGGAAAACCGCCTGCACGGCACGACGCGTACGACCAGCCTCTACGTGACCGACACCATTGCCCTGAGCGACAAATTGCACCTGACGGCCGCTGCCCGCTACAACATGAGCCGCGTCACGACCTTCGACGAACTCAACCGCACGGCGCCCAATCTCGACGGCCAGCACAGCTATCGCAGCCTGAATCCGGCGCTTGGCCTGACCTGGCAGGCCCTGCCGGCGCTCAATGCCTATGCCGGTTTCAGCCAGGGCAACCGCGTGCCGACACCGATCGAGCTGGGCTGTGCCGACCCGGCCAACCCCTGCACCCTGCCCAATGCCATGGCCGCCGATCCCTACCTGAAACAGGTCATCGCGCGCACCGTCGAGGCCGGCCTGCGCGGCAAGCTGGCCGGCAACCTCGAGTGGAATGCCGGGGTCTATCGCACGCAGTCGTCGGACGACATCCTGTTTGTCGGCACCTCGACCAGCGCCGGCTATTTCACCAATTTCGGCAAGACCCTGCGCCAGGGCATCGAACTCGGCCTGCGCGGCAGCCAGCGCCGCGTCGACTGGTTTGCCAATTACAGCTACCTGCACGCTACTTTCCAGTCGGCGGCCTGCCTGCTCGGCGCCAACAACAGCACGCGCGGCACGGCGCCGGAATGCACGGCGGGCGGTCAGGATGACGAAATCTACGTCAAGAAGGGCAACCGCCTGCCCGGTTTGCCGGCCCACAGCCTGAAACTCGGCCTGTCCTGGAAGGCCGCCGACTGGCTGCGCCTGGGCGGCGATGTCCAGGCCTTCTCCAGCCAGTACGCGCGCGGCAATGAAAACAACCAGCACCAGGCCGGGACCTTCGGCGGGCGGACCTTCGAGGGCGCCGGCAAGCTGCCCGGCTACGCCATCCTGAATCTCAATGCCGAGGCGAAGCTGGGCGGTGGCTGGCAGCTATTCGCCAAGGTGAACAACGTGTTCGACAAGCGCTACGCGACGGCCGCCGCGCTCGCCGAAAATCCCTTTGCGGCCGATGGCAGTTTTCAGAACGATTCCGGCACCTGGCGCCGGGAAACCTTCGTCGCGCCCGGTGCGCCGCGCGCTGCCTGGCTCGGCGTGCGTTACGTGTTCGGCGGCAAATGATGCGCCAACTGCTGCCGAGCCGCGAACGTCTCAACCTGCATACCCGCGTCGGCCTGGTGTTCACCGGCCTGGCCGCCAGTCTGCTGCTGGTCCTCGCCGGCTTGTGGCTGCACGGGTCGCGCAACGCCATCCACGAGGAAGTTGAAGCGGCGAACCGGGTCTCGGTGCAGTGGCTGCAGGCCCTGGCCGGCGAGTTGCAGGGCGTGCCGCCGGATGCGCTGCCGGGGCGCCTGCTGGCGGTCGTCCAGCCGCTCGGCCGAATCCGCGCCAATGCGCTCGAAGTGCTCGCCGCCGATGGCCGCCGGCTCTACCGTTCGCCGCCGCCGAGCTACAAGGCCGGGCGCCGCGTGCCGGACTGGTTCGCCGGCTTGCTGACGCCGGAATTCGCGCCGCGCCACCTGGTGGTCGGCGAGCTGCAACTGGTGCTTTACCCCGATGCCTCGCGCTCGGTGATCGACGCCTGGGACGATCTGCTGGCCATGGCCGGCTGGGCGTTGGCCCTGCTCGCGGTGATTTTTGTCGTCAGCCGGCGCGCCCTGGACCGCGCCCTGCGCCCGCTGGAACAGGTCATGACGGCGCTCGACCGGACTGGTTCCGGGCGTTTCGACACCCGTTTGCCGGTTTTTGCGACGCCGGAACTCGGCCGCCTGTCGCGCGCCTTCAACGGCATGGCCGACCGCCTGACGGAAGCGGTCAATGACAACGTGCGCCTGGAAACCGAACAGGAACTGGCGCGCTGTCTGCAGGGCCGGCTCGAAGCCGAGCGGCGCGGCATTGCCCGCGAACTGCACGACGAACTGGCCCAGGGCATCACCGCCGTGCGCGCCCTGGCCGGCGCCATCGTCCAGCGCACCGGTGAGCAGCCGGCGCTGCACAGCCACGCCCAAAGCATCGTTGCGGTGACCGGCGAGATGCAGGACGGCGTCAAGAATATCCTGCTCCGTCTGCGGCCGCCGGCCGCCGGTAGCCTGCAAACCGCGCTTGAGCGGCAACTCGCCGCCTGGCGCCGGCAGCACGAGGAAATCGAACTGGCCGTGGAACTGCGTTGCGGCGACCAGGTGGCGGGCGATGTCCGGGGGCAGACGGTGCTCCGCATCGTGCAGGAAGGGCTGACCAATGTCGTTCGCCATGCCGCGGCCAGCCGGGTCGATCTGAAAATCCTCCGGCACGACGGCGAGTGGGAAATTTCCCTGGCCGACAACGGGCACGGCCAGCACTGCCACGCATCGCCGCAGGCCGGCTGCGGCCTCGGTTTGCAGGGTATGACCGAACGGCTGGCCGTCTTGGGTGGCTATTTGCAACGCGAATCGCCGGCCGCCGGCGGTTTTCGGCTGCGCGCCGGTTTCCCCGAACCGGTCGCCGCCATTATTTTGGAGGAAGAACCATGAACCATGATCTGCAAGGCATCCGGGTCTTGCTGGCCGATGACCACGCCGTCGTCCGCCTCGGTTTTCGCCTGCTCCTCGAAGGGGCCGGCGCGACGGTGGTCGGTGAGGCCGAGAACGGCGAGCGGGCCGTCCAGCGCTATGCCGAACTGGTACCGGCGCCGACGCTGGTGGTGATGGATGTCTCGATGCCCGGCATCGGCGGTCTGGTCGCCCTCGAGCGCCTGATCGCCTGGGATGGCAAGGCCCGCGTGCTGATGCTCTCGGCGCACCACGACGATATCGTGCCGGTGCGTGCCTTGCGTCTGGGGGCGCTCGGCTACCTGTGCAAGCGGGCAGCGCCGGAAGAGTTCCTGCGTGCCGTCGGCCAGGTTGCCGGCAACCGCCGCTATCTCGATCCGGAACTGGCGGCGGCGGTGGCACTCGGCCAGTTGTCGGGCTCGAGCAATCCGCTGGAAACCCTGAGCGAGCGCGAACTCGCGGTGTTCATCAAGCTCGCCGAAGGGCGCTCGGTGAACGAAGTGGCCGGTGATTTCTGCCTCAGCCCGAGCACGGTCGGCACCCATCTCTACAACATCAAGCAGAAGCTCAATGTCCAGAACTCCGCGGAACTGGCGCTGGTCGCCGTGCGCAACGGCCTGATCGAGGCCTGATTGCCAGTCGATCCCTTGTTTCCCGTCAGCCAGCCCCGCTATGCCCGGCAGATGAATGTCGGCGATGGCCACGTCGTCTACGTCGAAGAATGCGCCGCCGAACACGGCCTGCCGGTGCTTTTCCTGCACGGCGGCCCGGGCAGCGGCTGCTCGGCTACCCAGCGTCGGCTATTCGATCCGCAGCGTTTCCACGCGGTATTGTTCGACCAGCGCGGCTGCGGCCGCAGCCAGCCGCTCGGCAGTATCGAAGCGAATACCACGGCACACCTGGTGGCCGATCTGGAATACCTGCGCCAAGCCCTCGGCATTTCCGCCTGGATCGTTTTCGGCGGCTCCTGGGGCAGTCTGCTGGCCCTGGCCTATGCCCAGAGCTACCCGGAAAACGTGCTCGGCCTGGTGTTGCGCGGCATTTTCCTCGGCACGCCGGAAGAAGTCCGGGCCTACGTGCAGGGCAGTCATGGCGCCGTGCCGAAAGCCTGGCGGGCATTTGCCGGCGCCCTGCCGGTGGCCGAGCGCGACGACCTGCTGGCGGCCTACGCCGCCCGCATCCTGGCCGACGATCCCGCGGTCGCCACCACCGCCGCCCGCGCCTGGCTCGATTACGAGCGGGCCCTGATGGGCGAGGCGCCGCTGGCCGCGCCGCCCGACGCCGTGCACCTGGCCAAGGCGCGCATCCAGTTGCATTACCTGGTGCATCACTGTTTCCTGGCGCCCGGCCAGTTACTGGCCGGTATCGACCGCCTGCGCCACATCCCGACCAGCATCGTGCAAGGCATGGCCGACCCGGTCTGCCCGCCGCAGATTGCCAAGCAACTGCACAATGCCTGGCCGGAAGCGATCTGGATGCCGGTGGCCGGCGCCGGTCACGGCGGTTTATCTACGCCGATCGCCAGCGCCTGCATCAAGGCCCTGGGTTGGGTGGCGGAAGCGGTGGAAGCTTAGCCGCCGGCTTGGCTGGCGAGTTTGGCCAGCGCTTCGGCAATTTCCGGCGCGGCCGTCGGCCGGACCAGACGAGCGATTTCCCGGCCATCCTGAAGAAAGATCAAGGTCGGCCACAGCTTGACGCGAAAAGATCGGCCGAGCGGCCGGCCGGGACCGTCCTCGATTTTCAGGTGACGAATGGTGAGCGCTCCGGCCAGGGCCTCGGCCAATGGTTGCTGCGCCGCCTGGCAATGGCCGCACCAATCGGCACCGAATTCAAGCAGGGTCGGCCCGGCCAGGGCGTCGATTGCGGCGCGCTCGGGCTGGTTGCTGGCGTAGTCGGGAGTAGGGATCATGCTGGTTCCGGTGGGTGGTGTCCGGTTATTCTTCGTCGCTCACAGCTTGGGAATGCGGAAACGGCTGATCATCAGCGAACCGGAGAGGGCGAACATCAGGACCAGCGGGTGCAGCGTGAAGCCGAGCAGGGTGATTTCGCCGAACCACAGACCCTGGCGCACGGCATCGAAGCTGGCGGCAATGGCGAGGACGAGGACGAGCAGGATCGAGGTCGGGATCGGCGTGCCTTCGAAATACTTGACCTTGTCGCCGCCCTCGGACAGCTCGGCAGCGGTGACGTTGTAGCGGGCCAGGCGGGAGACGCCGCAGGTCACGAAGTAGACCAGCACGATACGGTCGTAGAGGCCCTGCATGCCGCAGCCGTAGGCGATGATGGCCGGTGCCACGCCGAAGGAAATGACGTCGGCCAGCGAGTCGAGTTCCTGGCCGAGCAGCGACGATTTCTGCCGCCAGCGGGCGATGCGGCCGTCCAGGATATCGAAGATCAGCGCGGCGAAGACCAGGGTGCAGGCAAAGTAGATGTGCCGGACATCGCGGAATTCCAGATAGCTCATGATGGAAAACAGCGCTCCGGTGCCGCAGATGGCATTGCCGAGGGTGAACCAGTCGGCGAGCTGGAATTCGCGAATCATCGAGAAGGGCTTGCGCGGCGTCGTGCTTGTCATCGAATGCAACTTTCTCTGTCGTTGGGGGTGACGGAATGCTCTGGCGCACGATCATTCGCCACGGTGATTTTCGCAGCGGCATGATCGTCAGTCCGCGGGCAACGACGAAGCATTGCAGCAACGGCCGGCAAACGCAATACGCCCGCCGGCCTCCCTGGCTCGCCGTGGCAGGTGGACCGGCGGCCGGGGACGCTTGTTTTCAGCCCTCGATGGTCAGGTAGACCAGCGTCTGGTTGAGCAACTGGTAGGCGATTTCACCGAAGGTGATTGGTCCGGTGATATGGCCAGTGCGTTTCCCCGCCAGTTCGGAGTACAGGAAATTGAGGATGCAGTTGCAGGAAAAGGTGATGCTGCCTTCGATCCGCGGCAGCGCCGACTGGAAGGCGCTGACGTAGTCGGCGAGCGGCTCGGCGATGCGGTATTCGACGCCGGGGAAGACCGGGGCGTAGAACTCGACCCTTTTGGCCGCGGCGTCGATGGCCTTGATGCTGACGTTGATCGCCGCGCCGCAGTAGTCGGCGACCAGCGGCAGGCGGGTATCGATTTTGCCGGCCAGCAGGTAGTCGGCCAGATTGGCCGGCTGGCCGCCCAGGCGACAGTCGCCGGCGGCAAAGCCGGTGTTCTCGAAGGTGATGGCGGCGCCACGGCCGGGCTTGAAGAGATTGACGATGTCGATGCGGGCAAACTTTTCCGCCGGCAGGGGAACGTCGATGACCACCGCATGCTGGTCGGAGAGTTCGCCGGTGGTGCCGAGCGCGACCTTGGGCGTGCGCTGGCCGAGATCGTCGAGATGGACGCCGGCCACCCAGCCGATCAGCGGCTTCATGTACATCTCTTCGTAATTCGGCGCGTTTTCGGCAAAGCTGCTGTGGCAGGGGCCGAAGGCCGGTACGACGAGGATGGTGTAGCCGTTTTCCGGGGCGTTGCGACAGATTTGCGGCAGGGAATCGACGTCGAGCAGGCGGATGCTCGGCGCCGCGCCGAAGACCTCGATTTCGTTGACGAAGACCCGGTCGCGGGAGATCACACCGCCGTCGTCGGCCATGAAATAGGGGATGGTGCCGCCGATCCAGTTGCCCTTGGGCAATTGCTTCAAGGCTTCCTCGTCGCCGGCGATGTTGAGGTACTTGCCGGCGCTGATCAACTCAGCGGCGCGCCCGACGGACATCAGTCCAGTAGTAGCTTTCATCATGGAATTCCTTGTGGGGCGGGGTCAAAGCTTGGCCAGTTGGCTCAGTTCGTGGTCGAGCATCTGTTCGTGACGGACCACGAAGCGATGCAGTTCGTAGGCCTTGAGCGTGCGGACCTCGTCGTCGGTAATGTGGCGGATCTGTTCGCGGAGCTTGGTCATGAGGAATTTCAGGCTGAGCAGGCGAATGTCGATATTGACCGCGCCATCGAGCAATTTTAGCCAGATCGGATCGTCCTGGTCGGCCACCCGCGACTTCCGTTCATCGCTCTCCGTCGCCGCGGCCGGCGCATGGTCGGCCAGACCCGCCTTGCCGCTGTCGAGGGAGTGCTTGAATTTCCACAGATCGGCAACGGTGATGTCGAGAATGGCGCAAATACTTTGCAGCTTGATACCGTCGCGCATCATCGCCCCGACCAGTTGCGCCATGGCGTGCGTGAAGGGCTGGCCGGCCTGGCCGTTCCACGGCGGGGCGCTGGTGCTGACGACGGAATGAATGACGCAGCGCGAACTGCCGAGATTGATGTGGCGCCAGACCTGTTCCTGGCCGGGCGGGATATTCGGTTTGCTGCCGAAGAACCAGCCGCTGCGGCCGGTTTGTTGTGCGATCCAGACATCGATCTGGTCCTTCCCGAGATCGCCGCGAATCTGCACAATTTGCCAGGGCGCTTCGACACCCAGTAATTGGTACAGCAGTTCGTCTGCTTTCATGGCCCTGACACCTCACGATAAATGAAACAAAGACGGATAAAGAGAGTTTCATTCTAGGACTTGATCGCAAAAAACCAGGCGCCGGCCGAATTATGCAAGAAGGTGTGTCAATTTGAGACACCGCGGTTTTTGCCGGTTTTGCCGGTGTCTGGTGCGCTTTGACTTGAGGGGGCGCAGGCCGGCATCTAGGCTGTGCCAACGATTCGGGAAAAAGGGCCGGAAATGAAAAAGCCCCGGTTTGCTCCGGGGCTTTGGCAGCGCTCGGCGTGGCGCTCAGAACTTGATATTGATGCCGGCGTACAGCGAACGACCCATGCCGGGAACGGTGATGCCGTAGGCAGGCCCGCCGAGCGACATGGTTGTGCCTTGGCCGATGTAGGCGCCGCCCAGCGGCAAGGCATATTGCTTGTCGAAGACGTTTTCCAGGCCGAGGTCGAGACGCACATTCTTCCATTCGTAGCTGCTGCGTAGGTGGAGCAGGCCATAGCCGCTGGTCGGCACCTCGTTGCGGACTTGGGAAGTATCGTGTTTGCCACCGACAAGAACGCTTTCGGCGGTATTGGTCCAGTTGCCGAGACGGTGTTCCAGTGCCAGTTTGGCATTGAGCGGCATGATGTTGTACAGGTTGTCGCCGGTGCTCCGGTTTTCGCCCTTGACGTAGCCGAGCAGGCCGCGAGCGATGAAACTGCCCACTCCCTCAATCTTGCCCAGCGTGGCAAAGCCGGAGAGGTCGAGGCCGTAGAGGCGGGCATCGTTGTTGGCCAGGGTCAGGTAGACGAACTTGCCGGTGGCCGTCTGGTTGGCCGTGCCACAGGTGCCGGATGCGGCAGCGGTGAAACAGCGCTTGGCGTCGATGTAGTTGTCGACATGGCTGTAGTACGGCGTAACCTTGATCCCCCAGGTGCGGCGCGTCGCGTCGTGCCAGTCGGCAGTAAAGCTCAGGGTGTGCGCGACTTCCGGCTGCAAGTCGGGGTTGCCGACATAGCCGTTGCCGTCGTTGATCCAGTTGTTCATGGCCATCGCCATGCCGCCGGTGGACCAGGTGTAGCGTTCGTAAAGGCTCGGCGAACGGGTCTTGCGGGCATAGCCGCCTTCGTAGTCCAGTCGTTCATTAGCGGTGTAGCGGGCGAGGGCGGTCAGGTCGATATTGTTGTCGGTGCGCGAACGTTCGGCGTTGTTGAAGGCATTGGCCTCAGCAGTGTAGCTGGCGTTGTAGCCGCCGACGTTGCCGCTGTCCATCATGACCGTGCTGCTGCGAGCACCGAGCAGGGTCTGCCAGTCGGCATTCCAAGTTGCTTCCCATTCGCCAAAAATATCGAAACGGTCGCGCTGGCCGTCGTTGATGTTGACGAAGGTATTGGGCTGCATGCCGCCGACTGGTACGCCACCGACTATCGCGAAGGAGGCTGGCCACCAGTCGTTGAGACGATAGCGCTGATATTCTCCGCCGACGCGCAGCAGGTCGCGGTTCGACAGTTGGATTTCCGCCTTGACCTGGGCGCCGGTATTCTTGCCCTCGGTGTTCATCGGCATGCCCGGAATGGTGAAGCTGGAGTGGTACCAGTAGCGTTTGTCGTTGAGGAAATTCATCTCATGCCGGGTTTCCTCGTGATAGACGCGGGCTTCAAGATTGCCCCAGGCAAATTTTCCGGTGTAGCCGAAATTTACCTGGGTGCTCTCGTTCTTCGTCATGTCCATGTGCTGGTTGGGAAACCCCTGGTAGGGGATGTGCTGGTAAGCCAATTTCAAGTCGAAGAGGTGGTTGTCGAGTCGGTAGGCAAGGTTCAGCGCATGATTTTCGGTCTTGTAGGCGGATGATCCGACTTCGTTACCGGCGATCCAATGGTCACCGGGCAGCGTGTTGGTGGCCAGCGCGCCCGGCTTGAAATCCTTGGCCGACTTGTAATTGCCGGATTCGGCGGTTGAGCCGGTATAGCGCAGGCTGAGATTTTCGCTGGCCAGGGTGGCCGAGGCATTGACGCCCCAGGCGTTGCCGTTGGAACGGTAGAAACTGCCCAGTTCGCCGCCGCTCAGGAGGCCTTCGCCGGCCGTGGCAAAGCGCGGGGCGCGGGATTTGACGATGATGCTGCCACCGATGCTGTCGCCGCCCAGGCTGACCGGGCTGATGCCGGCGTAGACCTTGATGCTGTCGACATTGCTCGGGTCGATGTAGGAGAGCGGCGAATTCATGTGGTTGGCGCAGGCCGAAATCAGGTCCATGCCGTCGACCTTGATACGGTTGCGGTCGTCGGCCATGCCGTGAATGCTGGGCAGGCTGGAAACGCCGCCGGCAGAGGACAGGCTGACACCCGGAACATCTTTCAGCAGGCCCGCGGTATCGCTGGTGGCGGCGCGCTGGGCGGCGATTTCGCCGCGGCTGACGGTGGTCGATTCGGGGTCGGCGGTTTTTACCTTGCTGGCGCTAACCCGTACGTTGTCCAGGGTTGTGGTGGGTTGCGGCGAGCTTTGGCCGATGGCGGTTGAAGAAAAGGCGAGCGCTATCGCCGCGGCGAGCGGACGGCAAGGCAAGTTCATCGAGATTCCCCTGAATGGTTTATTTTTTAAACCGGGCATTCTCTGTTCGGTGGGCCGCCTTGGGAATGTGGCAAATTGTCGCAGGGGCGCCCTGCGGGCGTTGGCGAAAAGGCCAGGCTCATGATTTTCATGAGATCTCTTTGGCGAAAGTCAGGGCGCCCGGGGCAGCCGCAAAGCGAATAATTGACCAGGGAGTAGGTTTCCTGCTCCCGACCCTGACCGGAGAACCGTTATGCATCGCCCGACCCGCCTGGCTACCCTCGTTGCCGCCCTCTTTCCCTGCCTGGCCGGTGCCGCGAGCGAAGCCATCAGCCTCGATACCGTTGTCGTTACCGGTAGCCGCGTCGAGCACAGCAGTTTCGATCTGCCGGCCGCCGTCGATCTCGTCGATGCCGAGCGCCTCGGCGCCGATCAGGCGCGGGTCAATGCCTCCGAGGCGCTGGTGGCGGTGCCCGGCATCACCGTGCAGAACCGGCAGAACTACGCCCAGGATCTGCAGATTTCCTCGCGCGGTTTCGGCGCCCGTTCGGCCTTCGGCGTGCGCGGCATTCGCCTGATCAGCGATGGCATCCCGGCTTCGATGCCGGACGGCCAGGGACAGGTGGCGACATTCAATCTTGATCGGGCCGAGCGCATCGAGGTGATGCGTGGTCCGCTCTCCTCAATCTACGGCAACAATGCCGGCGGTGTCATCCAGATGTTTACCGCCGACGGCAAGGGGGCGCCCAGCGTCGAAACGAGTTTTTCCGCCGGCAGCTACGGTACCTGGAAAGCCGATGCTGCACTCCAGGGGGAAAGCGGCGGTGTTGGCTACGTCATCGATACGTCGCGCTTTTCGACCGACGGCTACCGTCAGCACAGTGCTGCCGAGCGCGACCAGTCGATGGTCAAGCTGACGTTCAAGCCCCATCCGGATGGCAAGCTGACCTTGCTCGCCAACAGTTTTCGCCAGGAAGCCCTGGACCCGCAGGGGCTGACCTGGGACGCCTACCGCAGCGCGCCGCGCAGCGTCGCCCAGGGGGCGCTCGATTTCAACACGCGCAAAAGTATTGACCACCAGCAGGGCGGGGTGACCTACGAACAGCGTTTCGGCCAGCAGGTCGTGCAGCTTTCGGCCTATGCCGGGCAGCGTTCAACCCTACAGTACCAGTCGATTCCGGTCAGTTCGCAGCAATTCAGCGCTCGGCACTCGGGGGGTATCATCGATTTCGACCGCGATTTCGCCGGTCTTTCCGGGCGCTGGATCAGTCGTTACGATTTGGCCGGCGGCAAACTGACCGGCACCGTTGGCTTCGATTACGAGCAATCGACCGACGACCGGCGCGGTTACGAGAATTTCATCGGCGCAACGCTCGGCGTCAAGGGTGCGCTGCGGCGCCAGGAGCGGGACCGGGTAGCTAGTTTCGACCAGTACGCACAGGCCGAGTGGCAGGGCGAGCGGTGGAGCTTGAGCGGCGGGCTGCGTCATAGTCGCGTCGCCTTCAAGGTCGAGGACAATTACCTGAGCAATGGCGACGACAGTGGCACGGTGACGTACGACAAGACGACGCCGACCGTTGCGGCGCTTTATCGCCTGACCGATACGCTCAATCTCTACGCCAGTGCCGCCCAGGGATTCGAGGCGCCGACCTTCAACGAAATGTTCTATTCGAGCGCCGGCGGTTCGTTCAATTTCGCTCTGAAACCGTCGACCAGTACGCATTACGAAACCGGCCTCAAGGCTTATCTCGGCGACCATCACCGCCTGGATGTCGCCTTGTTCGAGATCGATACCAAGAACGAACTGGTCGTCTTGTCGAGCAGCGGTGGCCGCACCGCCTATCAAAATGCCAGCGGCACCACCCGCCGGGGTCTGGAAGTGGGGCTCGACAGTCGGTGGCCCAATAATTTCACCAGCCGCCTCGCTTACACTGCTCTGCAGGCCCGCTATGACGAGACCTTCACCTTTACCACGGCGCCGCCCGCGCCGCTGACCAAAACGGTCAATGCCGGCAACCGTCTGCCCGGCGTCGCGGCGCACAGCCTGTTCGGTGAAGTGGTATGGAAGCATCCGGCCAGCGGTTTCCATGCCGCCGTGGAGGGAATCGCCCGCAGCAAGGTCTATGTCGAGGATACCAATGAGCAGCCGGCAGCGCCGGCCTACGCCATCGCCAATCTGCGTTTTGGCCTGGCCCGCCAGTACGGGGCCTTGAATATCCGCGGCTTCCTGCGGTTCGACAATATTTTCGATCGCCAGTACGTCGGCTCGGTGATCGTCGGCGACAGCAATAACCGCTATTACGAGTCGGCCCCCGGGCGCACCTGGCTGGCCGGGGTCAGCGCCCGGTATTCCTTCTGAGCGCGCAGATCAGGGGCGGTTTAACGAGGGCGAAGGCAATGATCAATATTCTGAAATGCTTTTGGGGACGGCGTCGGGCGTCTGTTTGCCTAGGTTTCGCGGTGGCCGGCCTGCTCCTTGCCGCGGGCCTGAATACCCTCGCCTTGGCTGCCGAGGATGTGCTCAGCCGGCAATTGCCGGTGGCCGATTTTTCAGTGGCGCGCGAGGCGCTGGTCGAAAGCATCGAGGCGGAAGGGCTGACGGTCAGGGAAGTCATCCCCTTCAACCGCATGCTGGAGCGGACGGCGGCCGCCCTCGGCAAGACCGGCAGTCCTTTTGTCAATGTCGAGATCGTGCAGTTCTGCAGTAGCGCGCTGTCCTGGCAGATGCTCGAAGAGGATGTCACGCAGATCGCGCTCTGTCCGCTGTCCGTCGTTATTTTGCTGAGCCATGCCGAACCGGATCGGGTGACGCTCGCCTGGCGCTCGCCGGGGCAGGCTACGGCCGGGCGGCGGCGGGCCGGAGAGTTGCTGCAGAAACTGGTCGAGCGCGCCGTCGACATCGGCCAGCGCCGGCGCTGAGCCGGGCGCCGGGGCTGTTAGGTGCGGTGCGTCATCAGGGCCTTGAGGCCGTTGACGTCAAGAATGCGGATGTGTTTCTGCTGCACTGCAATATAGCCTTCTTCCTGGAAGCGCGAGAAGGCGCGCGATACGGTTTCCAGCTTGAGGCCAAGGTAGCTGCCGATTTCCTCGCGCGTCATGCGCAGGTAGAACTCGGCGTGCGAGAAGCCGCGGGCCGTGAAACGCTGTGACAGGTTGAGGAGGAAGGCGGCCAGGCGTTCCTCGGCGCGCATCGTGCCGAGCAGCATCATGACGCCATGGTCGCGGACGATCTCGCGGCTCATCACCTTGTGGAAATGGTGCTGCAGGTTGTGGATTTCCCGCGACAGGCCTTCCAGCCGAGAAAAGGGGATCGAGCAGATTTCGCTGTCTTCGAGCGCGATGGCGTTGCAGGTATGGGCTTCGGTACAGATGCCATCGAGGCCGAGCAGTTCGCCGGCCATCTGAAAGCCGGTCACCTGGTCGCGGCCGTCTTCGAGCAGTACGTCGGTCTTGAAGAAGCCGCTGCGAATGGCGTAAATGGAATCAAATGCCTCGCCGGCACGGTACAGGTGGTCGCCGCGCTTGATCCGGCGGCGGGTCGAAATCAGGTCGTCGAGACGTTCCAGTTCTTCCAGACTGAGTCCGAAAGGCAGGCACAGTTCACGCAGATTGCAGTTGGAACAAGCCGTCTTGATCAGAGAGAGGGAAATTTCCTGTGAAGCGCTGTTTTGGGGCATTATCAACCTGCGTTAGCTTGATCCAAGTCAACCGTGATTGTGCGGCGCCGCAACATAATCCAATCAAAACTTGACGGTATGTTTAATGAATTTCGCAACTGACAACCTCGTCTTCGATCCTCAGATCATTCGCCGCTTCGATGTGAACGGCCCCCGTTACACATCGTACCCAACAGCGGACCGCTTCGTGGAGGCTTTCGACTCGGAAGCTGCCAAACTCTGGCTGGGCAAGCGCAACATCGGCGGTATCAGCCGACCCTTGTCATTATACTTCCACATCCCGTTCTGTAACACCATCTGTTACTACTGTGCCTGTAACAAGATCATCACCAAGGATCACGGACGCAGTGCCAAGTACCTGAAGTACCTGGCCAAGGAACTCGACTTGCAGGCGGCCAGCCTGGAAGGGCGCGACGGCGAGCATGAAGTCATCCAGTTGCATTGGGGCGGCGGCACGCCGACCTTCCTGACGCACGATGAAATGCGCCAGCTAATGGGTGAGACGAGAAAGCACTTCAAGCTGCTCGAAGGCGGCGAATACTCGATCGAAGTCGATCCGCGCAAGGTCGATACGGCCACCGTGGCGCTGCTCGGCGAACTCGGTTTCAACCGCATGAGCGTCGGCGTCCAGGATTTCGACGAGAAGGTGCAGGTTGCCGTCAACCGCGTGCAGAGCGAGGAAGAAACCTACAGCGTGATCAAGGATGCGCGCGCCAACGGCTTCAAGTCGATCTCGATCGACCTGATCTACGGTCTGCCGCACCAGTCGGTGATGGGCTTCAACCGGACGCTGGAACGTGTCCTGGCGATGGATCCGGATCGTCTGTCGATCTACAACTATGCGCACATGCCGAGCCTGTTCAAGCCGCAGCGCCGGATCAACGATGGCGACCTGCCGTCGGCCGACACCAAGCTGCAGATTCTGGCCCTGGCCATCAAGAAGCTGACCGAAGCCGGCTACGTCTATATCGGCATGGACCACTTCGCCAAGCCGGATGACGAACTCGCCGTCGCTCAGCGCCAGGGTCGCCTGCACCGCAATTTCCAGGGCTATTCGACCTATGCCGACTGCGACATGCTGTCCTTCGGCATTTCGTCGATCAGCAAGGTCGGGCCGACCTACAGCCAGAACGTCAAGACGGCGGACGAATACTACGACCGGCTGGATGCCGATCTGCTGCCGGTGTTCCGCGGCATCGAGCTGACCGCCGACGACATTCTGCGCCGTTCGATCATCCAGGCCCTGATGTGTCATTTCGAGTTGTCGATCGAATCCATCGAAAGCTCGCACCTGATCGATTTCCACAAGTATTTCGCAGCCGAACTCGAAGACATGAAGGAAATGGAGCGTGGCGGCCTGCTCAAGATCGATCGCGAATGGATCACCGTGCTGCCTCCCGGACGCATGCTGGTGCGCGTGATTTCCATGGTTTTCGACCGTTACCTGCGGGCCGACCGGCAGCGCACGCGTTACTCGAAAGTGATCTAAGCGAGTCAACGTACGGGAAGAGCGGCAGGTTAAACTGCCGCTCTTGTTTATTGGCCTCTTCCCCATGCCCGATTCCGGCTATCTCGCGCTTTTCCTGGTTGGCCTGCTTGGCGGTACCCACTGTGTCGGCATGTGCGGCGGCATTGTCGGCGCCCTGTCGCTCGGGGCGCCGGCCCGTTGGTCGATGCACCTCGCCTACAACGCCGGACGTATTCTTTCCTATTCAGCGGCGGGCGCCATCGCCGGCGCCCTGGGGGCGGCCAGCCTGGGGCTCGAAGGACAGGTGCCGGTGCGTCTCGTCCTGTACTTGCTGGCCAACCTGATGTTGGTGGCACTCGGCCTGTATCTGCTCGGGCTGACCCGGGCCCTGGCCTTTACCGAACGTTTCGGCCAGCATCTATGGCGTCGCCTGCAGCCCCTGACCCGGCGGTTCTTGCCGGCACGCAGCGTGGCCCAGGCTCTGCCGCTCGGTTTGCTGTGGGGCTGGTTGCCCTGCGGTCTGGTCTATAGCGCCTTGGCGAGTGCTTTGACGGCTGCCTCGGCCGGGCGCGGTGCCTTGCTGATGCTGGCGTTCGGGCTGGGTACCTTGCCAAATCTGCTGCTCGCAGGCATCGTGTTGGCGAGGCTGAACGAGTTTGTGCGCCGGCCCTGGGTGCGCACGGCCTCCGGTTTGCTGGTCCTTGGCTTCGGTCTTTACGGCCTGCTTGGCCTGCTGCGCTTGTTGCACTGGATTTAGGATGACGCCATGACGATAAAAATTTTGCTGCCGGTTGACGGCTCCCCTTGCGCCTTGCGCGCCGTCGATCATTTGATCGCGCACAGCAACTGGTTTCGCGACCTGCCGGAAATCCATCTGCTGCACGTCCATCCGCCGATTCCGATTGGTCGCGTCCAGGCCCATATCGGCAAGGAAACCTTGCACGCCTACTACCGTGAAGAAAGTCAGGTCCAGCTAAAAGAAGCCCAGGACAAGCTGGATGCGGCGGGACGTTTCCATACGACCCATATTCATGTCGGTCAGCCGGCCGAGGTCATCGTCCGTCTCGCCGGCGAGCTGGGCTGCGACCTGATTTGCCTGGGGGCCCACGGTCTGGGGGCGCTGGCCGGCGTCGTCACCGGCTCGGTGGCGAGTCGCGTTCTGCATCTGGCGAACTGTCCGGTGTTGCTGGTCAAGTGAGCGAAGCGGGCGCTGCGCGGGTCGTCGAATTTGCCATTGGCGGCATGACCTGTGCCGCCTGCTCGGTGCGCCTGGAGAAAGTGCTGAATCGGCAGCCCGGTATGGAAGCCAACGTCAATCTGGCGGCCGAGCGGGCGCGGGTCCGCTTGCTCGGCGTGGCGGACGAGGCGGCGGTGGTCGCTGCCGTGGCCAAGGCCGGGTTTACGGCCGCCGTGGTCGACAAGCAGACGCGGGCACGGGAAAAGGCGGCCAAGCAGGCGATCTATCGCCGCGAAATCCGGCGTTTCTGGATTGCCGTCGGCCTGACTTTGCCGCTCCTCGGCCAGATGTTGTTCATGTTGGGCGAGCACAGTCAACACAACGAATTGCCGCGCGGCTTGCAATTGCTGCTGGCGACGCCGGTCCAGTTCTGGATCGGCTGGCGTTTCTACGATGGGGCCTGGAAATCCCTGCGGGCCGGCGGCGCCAACATGGATGTCCTGGTGGCGCTCGGGACTTCCATGGCCTGGGGCTTTTCTGCGGTGGTCACGCTCTTTGGGCTGGCGCAGCACGTCTATTTCGAAGGCGGGGCGGCGGTCATCACCCTGGTTCTTCTCGGCAAGCTGCTCGAAGCGCGCGCCAAGGCGCATACCTCGGAAGCCATCGAATCCCTGATCCGCCTGCAGCCGAAGACGGCGCGCGTCGAGCGGGCTGGTCAGTGGGTGGAAATGCCGGTCGAGATGCTGATGCCGGGCGATGTTTTCATGGTCCGGCCGGGCGAAAGTGTGGCGGTTGACGGTGAAGTGATCGATGGCGATTCCAGTGTCAACGAGGCGATGCTGACCGGGGAAAGCATGCCGATCGGGAAAAGTGCCGGCGCCAAGGTTTTCGCGGCCACGGCCAACGGGCAGGGCGCCTTGCGTTGTCGGGCGACCGGGGTCGGCGAGCATACCTTGCTGGCCGGCATCATTCGTCTGGTGGGCGAGGCGCAGGGTTCGAAGGCGCCGGTCCAGCGGCTGGCCGACCGGATCTCGGCGATATTCGTGCCGCTGGTGTGCGCCATCGCGCTGCTTACCTTCGCCGGCTGGTGGTGGTATTCCGGCCTCTTGGCGGAGGCCCTGATCAATGCCGTGGCCGTGTTGGTCATCGCCTGTCCTTGCGCGCTCGGGCTGGCGACGCCGACGGCGATCATGGTCGGCACCGGGCAGGGGGCGCGGGCCGGCATCCTGGTCAAGAATGCCGAAGCCCTGGAGCGCGCCGAGCGCATCACCGTGCTGGCCCTCGACAAGACCGGCACCCTGACGCTGGGCGAGCCGCAGCTCAGCGAGGTGGTTGCCCTGGGCGGCAGTGAGGACGAGGTGCTGCGGTGGGCGGCGGCTCTCGAACAAGGTTCCGAACATCCGCTCGGGCGGGCCATTCTGGCCCGTTACGGAGCGGCCGAGTTGCCCATTGTGGCGGATTTCACGGCGCATCCCGGACGGGGCGTCAGTGCCCTGGTCGACGGGCGCCAGTTGCGGCTCGGGGCGCCCGACTGGATCGGCGTGGCCGACAATGAAACGGCCTGCCGTCTGCAGCGGGCCGGCAAGACCGTGGTGGCGCTGGCCGAGGGCGAAACCTTGCTGGCCTTGCTGGCGATTGCCGACGCCTTGCGGCCGACCTCGAAGCAGGCGGTGTTGCGTTTGCGAGAGCGGGGCATCCGCGTCGTCATGTTGACCGGCGACAATGTGTCGACGGCTGCCACGATTGCCGCCGAGGCCGGCATCGACGAGTTTCGGGCGGGCGTCCTGCCGGCTGACAAGGCGGCGGTCGTCGCCGCTCTCAAGGCCGACGGCGCGCTGGTCGGCATGGTCGGCGACGGCATCAACGACGCGCCGGCGCTGGCTGCCGCCGACGTCAGTTTCGCCATCGGCGCCGGTTCCGATGCGGCCATCGAAGCGGCCGACCTGACCCTGATCCGCAGCGACCTGAACGGGGTTGCCGATGCCATCGATTTGTCGGCGGCGACGCTGGGGAAAATCCGGCAGAACCTTTTCTTTGCCTTCATTTACAATGTGGCGGGAATTCCACTGGCTGCCTTGGGGCTGCTCAATCCGGTCGTCGCCGGGGCGGCGATGGCGATGAGTTCGGTGTCGGTGGTGTCGAATTCGCTGCTCTTGAAGCGCTGGCGAGCAAAAAGTTAGGGCAAACTTGGGCGGGGAGTTTGGATGACCGTTGAAGGCGGTGCAGGAGCGCAGGGGCCGAGAGTTCGCGGCGACGATAGCGGGGCGGCTTCGCCCGCCGGGGCGACTCCGGTCGAAAAGGAAAGCCACTTCCTGGCCGCCATGGAATCGGCACAGCTCGGCATCTTCGTCTTGCAGGACCGACTGTTCAAATACGTCAATCCGTACTTTTGCAAACTTTTCGGCTACGGTGCCGAAGAATTGCTCGACGGCATGGGGCCGCTTGACCTAATCGTTGCCGAGCAGCACCCCTTTCTTCTCGACCAGATGCAGCAGCGGGCGGCCGGCATCAGCGGGCACGATTACGAACTGACCGGGGTCCGCCAGGACGGCGTGCGTTTTCCGCTGCTGGTCGCCGGTTCACCATCGGTATTCGGCGGGCGGCCGGCTTCGGTCGGCACCGTGCTCGACCTCTCGGCGCAGAAAGCGGCCGAGCGGCGCATCCGCGAACTGGCCGATTTCGACGCCCTGACCGGCTTGCCCAACCGTCGCCTGTTGCGCGATCGTTTCGCGCAGTTGCTGGCCGCCGCCGAGCGCGAGAATTCCGAGATCGCCGTGATCTTTCTCGATCTCGATCATTTCAAGCGGGTTAACGATTCGCTCGGCCATAGCGTCGGCGACGACCTGTTGTGCGAGGTCGCCCGCCGTTTGTGTGCCGTGGTGCGCCGGGTCGATACCCTGGCCCGCCTGGGCGGCGACGAATTCATCTTCGCCCTGCCGGGCATCAGCGGCGGTGCCGCCATTGATGTGGCGCGCCGTCTGCTCGAGGTTTGCGTCACGCCTTTCGCGGTGGCCGGACACGAACTGACCGTGACCTCGTCGCTCGGCATCAGTCTCTATCCGCAGGATGGCAAGGATCTCGAAACCCTGCTCAAGAATGCCGATGCGGCGATGTACCGGGCCAAGGAAGGCGGTCGCAACGCTTTCCAGTTCTATGCCAGCGAAATGAACCTGGCGACGCTGGAACGCCTGTTGATGGAAAACCATCTGCGGCGTGCCCTGGCCCAGCAGGAATTCGTCCTCCACTACCAGCCCCTGGTCAGCCTGCAGAGCGGCCTGATCATCGGTGTCGAGGCCTTGATCCGCTGGCGGCATCCGGAATTCGGCATGGTCATGCCGGATCGTTTCATTCAGGTGGCCGAGGAAACCGGATTGATCAACCAGATCGGCGACTGGGTGTTGTGCGAGGCCTGCCGTCAGGCCCAGGCCTGGTGTACCGCCGGTTTGCCGCCGCTCAGCATGGCTGTCAACGTGGCGCCGGTGCAGTTCCGCCAGGTCGGCTTCGTCGAACTGGTGGCCGGGGCGCTGGCCGCTTCGGGCCTGGAAGCGGGGCGCCTGGAGCTGGAAGTGACCGAGCGGACGGTGATGCACGACGCCGAGATTCATCTCGATACCTTGTCGGCCCTGCATCGGATGGGGGTTGAACTGGCGCTCGACGATTTCGGTACCGGCTATTCCTCGCTCGCCTATCTGAAACGCTTTCCGGTCGGCAAGCTGAAAATCGACCGCTCCTTCGTCAATGACCTGGATGTCGATGCCGACGATCGGGCGATTGCCTCGACCATCGTCAGCATGGGGCGCAACCTGCGCTTGACGGTACTGGCCGAAGGCGTGGAAACCATCGAACAACTCGATTTGCTGCGTAAAATGGGCTGCGACATGGCGCAGGGCTTTTATTTCAGCCGCGCCGTGCCGGCCGATCAAATGGCCCGTTTGCTCGACGAACAACCGTTTATGAACAAGGAGTCGTGATGGAAGAAACCCTGATCAAGGTCGGCGGCATGAGCTGCCAAGGCTGCGTCAAGAACGTTAGCGGCGTGCTCGGCGCCTTGCCCGGCGTCGCTTCGGCTGAGGTGTCGCTGGCCGCCGGTGAAGCGAAGGTCGCCTACGACCCGCAGGTGCTGAGCCGCGCCGCCTTGCTCGGCGCCATCGAGGATGCCGGCTTCGACGCCGAATAGGCGACGGTCGGCCCGTCGTCTTGCCGATTGATAGCGAGCGAGGAGTAACGGAGATTGCCATGTCGGAAACCAAGATCAAACTGAGCCAACTCAGCCGCGCCGGCGGTGCGGCCGGCAAGCTGGCGCCGGAATTGTTGCGCAAGGTCCTCTCCGGCGTGACGCCGGGCATCGTCCCGCCGCAGTTGCTGGCCGGCCGGGAAAACGCCGACGATGCCGTGGTCTATCAACTCAATGCGCAGCAGGCCATTGTGGCGACGACCGATTTCTTTACGCCGATCGTCGACGATCCCTGCGACTTCGGGCGCATCGCGGCGACCAATGCCATTTCCAGCGTCTATGCCATGGGCGGTACGCCGCTCTTCGCCCTGGCCCTGGCCGGCATGCCGGCCGACGTGCTGCCGGCCGCCTGCATCACCGGTATTTTTGAGGGCGGCGCCCAGGTCTGCCGGGATGCCGGCATCCCGATCGCCGGCGGCCACAGCATCGATGCGCCGGAGCCGATTTATGGCCTGGTGGTCATCGGACTGGTCAATCCGGCCCACCTCAAGCGCAACTCGGTCGCCCGGCCCGGCGACAAGCTGATCCTCGGCAAGCCGCTGGGGGTTGGCATCTATGTCGAGGCGCAGCGGCAGGGCTTGCTGACCGACAGCGACTATGAAGCCTTAATCGAGTGCACCACCCAGCTCAATACTCCCGGGCCGGTGCTGGCCTGCCTGGACGGCGTGCATGCCCTGACCGATATCGGCGGCTGCGGCCTGCTCGGCCATTTGCTGGATGTCTGCAAAGGCAGCGGTCTGCGCGCCCGGGTCGATTTCTCGGCCTTGCCGCTTTTGCCGAAAACCCTGGAATTTGCCCGCCTGGGCCAGGTGGCCGAGGTGGCTCGGCGCAATTGGGCGGGCTGTCGGGAAAGCGTCGCTCTGGCAGCGCCGCTTGCCGAGCTGGAGTGTTCGCTGCTGGCCGATCCGCAAACCTCCGGCGGCTTGCTGGTTTCCTGTACGCCGGAAACGGTGACCGAGGTTCTCTCGGTTTTCCTGCAACAGGGCTTTGTCCATGTTTCGGTGATCGGCGAGCTGGGCGAGGGATTGCCGGGCGTTGACGTCGTCTAGGGAAACGCCGATTTATTCCTTTGCCGTCGGGCCGAGCCTGGGGCAGCTATTGTCGATTGCCCGAAAGCGGTCTCGGCAGCTCCGGCGCCGCGATTCAGGCGGCTTGCCGTAGCGGCTCGCTGGCGGATACGCCAGGTAGGGCTTCCCGCAGGCATTGCCGGGCGCAGGAGGCGCAGCGACCGCAGTCGCGACTGACGCCGAGGTCGCGCCGCAGGTCTTGCAGCGTACATGCCCCGGCTTCGGCCGCTTGGCGGATCTGGCGCTCGGTGACGGCCTGGCAGACACAAACATACATGGCGTTCTCCGGAAACTGGGAGGTTTGCAAATGGGAATGGTTCTTATTGTAAGAAGATGAGAACTATTGTCAACAATTCGCATGGTTTTTTCTCAAAACAAAATCCCGGCAGGGTTAGAATTCGCGCTCCCCGCCTTTACCCTTACTGTTTTTCCAGGAGTAGAACCAATGTCCGAGCATGGATTTCACGTACATGGGCCGCATGACCACGAAGTCGAGCACGTCGTCGAGCATGGCGGCGACAGCTTTACCTCGCGCCTGGCCGTGTTGACCGCCGTCCTGTCTACGGTCGGTGCCATTTTTGGCTACATGGGCGGCCATTCGCAAAACGCTGCACTGCTCTTCAAGAACGAGGCGGCAATCCAGAAAACCTCCGCCTCCAACCAGTGGAATTACTACCAGGCCAAGAGCAACAAGCAGAATCTGGCCGAGCTTTCGGTAACGCTGACCAGCGGCGACGCCCAGGAGAAATTCAAGGAAGCCGTTGAACGCTACAAGAAGGAAAAGGAAGAGATCAAGGCTGCGGCGGACAAGCTCGAAGCCGCTGCCAAGGAAGCCGATCACGAGAGCGAACTGGAAATGCACGTCCATGAGCGCTGGGCGCTGGCGACCACGCTGTTGCAAATTTCCATCGCCCTCGCCGCGATTACCCTGCTCACCCGCAAACGCTGGCTGCTGGTCGGCGTCTTCGGCTCGACCGGCCTCGGACTGCTGGCTGGCCTGATGGGTTATTTGCACTGGTGAGGGCGGCCGTCGCCAGCTTCCCCGGTCGGGCTGCGGCCGGCCTGCTCGTCGCCCTGCTGGCGCTCCCCGCCGGTGCCGATGAAGCCTGCCGGATCGCTTACGACATGGGCTCCTCCGGAATCCGGGCCGGGGCTTCCAACAGCGCCGTCACGACCCGGGCCGAGATCGACTACCTCAGCCCGCTGTGGGCCGGGCGCGGGCTGCAACCGACCTTGGCGCCAACCATCGCCGCCTTGCAGGAACTGCCCGCGCAAGGCGAATTCGCCGCTTCCTGCGAGCGGGTCGGCGGCGGTTTTTCGGCCTGGCGGCTGGCCCTCGAACAGGACCCCGGCGAATTGGCCGGCTTCCTGCTGAAGCTCCGGGCGGCCAGTCAGGTCGCCGTGCTGGTGATTCCGCCGGCGCAGGAAGGCGCCTACGGCTATCTCGGCGCCCGCCAGTTGCTGGGCGAGCAACTGACCACCAGCCATGTCCTCGACATCGGCGGCGGCAGCCTGCAGATCGCCGGGGCGCGCACGACATTCGCCGAAGCGCTCGGCCAGAAGGTCTGGCACCGCACGCTGTGCCAGGAAATCCGCAATTCCGAGAGCGCCCCCTGCATGCTGCAGCCGATGACCGGCGACGAGCTCGCTATTGCCCGCCAGCTACTCAGCGAAAAATTGCCGGGGGTCGCCACCGCCTTGCCGGAAAGCGTCACCATGACGGCGATCAGCCGCCCGGTCAGTCGCGGCATCATGCCGGCGCTGGCCCGCATCGCCCCGGAGAGCAGCGAACCCGGCGGCTTCCGGCTGGCGACGCTGAGTGCCGCCATCGAGCGGCTAGCCCGCCAGAGTCGCCAGGAAACCGTCGCCCTGCTGGGCAGCGCCGGGCCGCATGTGGCTTACCTGTTGTCCGACATGCTGCTGGTCGAAGGTTTGCTCAAGGCCACCGCCGGCGACTCCCTGCAAGTCGCCGAACTCGATCTGACCAATCTGCCCGGCCTCCTCGCCGACGACCGGGCCTTTGTCTGGGGCCGGCATTACGACTGCTACCTCGAACGCCTGCGCCACCTTGGCCTGGATGCCTACGCCAGCGATCCGGAAAGCTGCCCGTAGGAGGGTGGGGCTTGCCGATGGGGCTGGCAGTCGGCTGACGCTCGGTAAATCAGTGATTGCCTAAAGTCCCTGTTCTTACTCCGCCGGTTTCTCCTATGCCGAAGGGCTTGGCGCGATTGCCATCGTCATACTACAATCGCCATCCCTAAAGCATGTCCGGCGCGCCCGATGTCCCTCCTTTCCGTCCTCGACATCTTCCTCTCGCAGCACGCCCGCCTGCTCGAACTCACCACCGCCCTGCCCGAGGCTGCCCTGGTCGTCGAGCGCTTTTCCGGCCGCGAGGCGGTCTCGGAAACCTTCCGCTTCGAAATCGATTGCCTGTCGCCCCACGCCTATTTCGATCTGGCGTCGGT